>Ga0316208_1000369_pt1 | contig 57316 bp, 25 predicted proteins | sample 3monopyrite_MG_FD_204944 | JGI IMG/M metagenome (GOLD analysis project Ga0316208, IMG submission 204944) | Microbial mat bacterial communities from mineral coupon in-situ incubated in ocean water Damariscotta River, Maine, United States -... | ecosystem: Environmental > Aquatic > Marine >... | reverse complement strand
TCCTGCCTCAAGTGACTTGAGCTATCAGAAACAGGAGCCGTATACGAGACCCGTACGTACGGTTCTGTGAGAGGGCTGAGTCTCGGCTCGCTACCGGGACTCACCCTACTCGACTGCAATGTCGATGCCTGGAATGCCAAACCCATCGTATGGCGCGACTTCGTCCAGGAAAGATATCTTGATGAATCCGTCGCCGTCTTCATCGTTGGCCATTGGAAACGTCAGAGACGTGAAGTTGCCTGGAGTCAGAGTTCCGACCGTCTGCGTGCCAGCTCCTTCGACGGCCACCGAGAAGTTCATGAAATTCAGGTTGGGGGCACCGAGGTAAACACGGACGTCGTAATCAATGCCCGCTCTGGCTTCGATTGAGAATGAGGCATTCGTGAGTCCTCTGCCGTTTTCTCCTTTCACTTCGCGGCGGATTCCGTCGCGATAGAAGTCATCATTGGTGATACCCGGGATATCTCCGGATTGGAAAACGCCGGACATGCGATTTTCGTTGAAGCCAAAGCCGTCGATCGCTGGTGTTTGGTCCCGCAGCGACACGCCGACAAAGCCCGACACCGAGACTGACTGGCTGGCGGGATCAGACGTGCCATTGTTGAAGTCGAACCGTCGTGTCACCGGCACAACGTAGTTCAAGAACGCGGCGTCATTGACCGTCGCTCGATGTTCGCCGTCGAGTGAATGGATCTCGATTGTCGGCGTCCCCGCCTTGTTACCTGGCAGCAGGTCGAACGTCACCATGCCGCCAGCAACGGCGACTTGAGTACCCGCAGTGGTGGGATCCGCATCGGCGGTTGTGATTGTTCCCAACGTTGATGAGACGGTCATCAAGGTTCCGTCGGGAGCCGTCGTTGCAAAGCTCAAGGTGTTCGCGACGGTCAGATTCGTACGCTGGGCGTCCACGTCTCCGACGTTTGCTGGCGGCGTGATCGCCACTACTGAGGCCGTCGGACGAATCTCGAGAGCGTTGATGATCCATTGGTTCGAGCCGAAGACGTCGTCATTCTGACTGAACGTCAGATCGAGCTGACCGCTGGTGACGGTCGTTGTGAAGATTGTTTCAAACAAGGTTCGATTGACGATCGTTTGAGCGTCGAGCACCAGGACACCGTTCGCAGAAATCGATTTGCTCTGATGATCGGCGTAGGCCCCCATTGTCACGTGAACCTGGTAGGTGCCGTTGGCCAGAGTCGTTCGGAATGTTCGAGCGTCACTGGCGATATGCCCGTCGTCGACCAGTTCGGGCATCGAGCCACCGATGCTCGGAGTCACCTGGAAGTTATCCGGAGCGGTCGTCGTCCAGCCGTAACCTCGTTCGGCAGTAAACAGATCATCGACCACAACACCGATGTAGCCGTCGGGGTTTGTCGTTGCATCAAACGGGCTGAACGTTTCAGAAACATTTGTATTGAAGTCAAAGTTGCGACCAGCCACCTGCCCGTAATCAATGACAATGCAACCTGTCTTGCGGCCGGTGACCGAACTCAGATCAACCAGAGCCTGTCCCGCCGCAGACGGTCGCTGAATCAGGATCGAAGCTTCGCCGGCACCATCGGTCAGCACCTGGAAGCCTTCGATATTCGGATCAGCGTCCGTCCCGGACAGAGTCCCCAACGTCGTCGCGACGGTCACCAGACTGTTCGGCTCGGCAGCTGACAGTGGAAACGTGTCGATCGTTGTTCCATCCGCAGCAAGAGTCCCCGGGGTTGGGAAACCCATCGAAAGAAATCCCAACGTCCCTGTGCCGCCGTCAGTTTCGATGTCGATCCCCTTGATCGACACTCGTCGAAAAGTATTCGTCTCCCTTTCCGGGTCTCGGAAACGAAGGTCAAGAGTTCCGTCCTGAACCAGGACAAGAACCGTCACATGATCCGTTTCACGAGCGGCTACCGAAAGGTTGCTGGCGATGACTGTGTTGTCGTCGGCGTTCTCGATCTGCATTCCGACAATCGCTTGGTAGTCACTGCCGAACGCGATGGTCGCCATGACCCAACCATTGCCAACAGTTGCTGAAAAGGTATTGGTATCAGCTCCCGAAGTCGGTGCGAACGTGTGGCCGTCGTTGATGAAATTTGCAGCGATCCCGGTATTTGTGCCGGTTTCGAAACCCGTCATGGGCCTCTGCCAGCCGAAATTGCCAGTTGTGAAAATTGTGTCGGGATTCACCGAAACGAAACCCGCCTGAGTTTTGACCGGGCCTGAGTTCGTCGGATCGTCAAAGTCGAAACTTTGATCGGGACCTGCCGACGCCGGTGACAACGGAACCGTTTCGATATTCAGGAATGTAATTCCCTGGTACGGATTCGGAGTTCCGTTCGCGACAAAGATTGTCTTGCCGTTGATCGTGAACGAATTCCCGAACGTATCGAGATCCAGCTGGTCGCCTGGAGGCACTCCCGCGTCGCCAAACGAAGGATTGTCACCGTTGACCGTTACCGGAAACAGCATCGATGGCTGCACGTGGAAGATGTCGTTGCCATCGCCGCCCAGCAGAGTGACCGCTTCGATGTCGCTGGGAATGATCACCGGCTCGTCGGTGATCGTGCCGCGCGTCACCTGTTCGGTCGTCGCGGTTGTCGGAGGATCGGCCGTCGTCAGGAACAGCTCTTCAGCCGCGGCGGTCCCGTGGATCATCACCTCGTCCGTGCCGCCGGTATCCGCGATCGTGGCCGTTCCCGAATTCGTCGCTCCGGCTGGATAGAAGAAGTCGTAAATGTCGTCGTCACCGCCGCCGTTGATCGCCGTTCCTGTTGAATCAAGTTCCGCAGCAATCGTCAGCGTTGAGCCGACCCCGGCATCAGCATCTCCTGAGTCACCCGTGATGGCGATTGTGCCGCCCGGAGCGTTGAGATGACTCGTCGCGACCAGAGTGAGATTGTCGCCAGCCTGAATGTCAATGTTGCCGGTGTTGGTGCTGATGGTGACGCCAGCGTTCACGGTCAGATCCTCACCCACGCCCGCGGTGTCGGTCGTCTTGAGCAGAATGTTGCCTGAAGTGGTCGACGTCACGTTCTCTTCAACGGTCAGCGTGCCGGTGGTCGTGCGAACGTCGATGTTGCCCGTGCCCGATGACACGCCGATTGTCCCGACGTCGATGCCGCCAATCGTCAGACTGTCGACATCGGTCACAAACACGCCGCCCGTTCCGCCGGTGGCTTCCAGACGGGAAATCGTCGTTTCGATGGGATCCGCCACCGTGCCGACGCCAGCTGTAGCGGTGAGAATCGCATTGCCCGCCGTCAGATTGTTTGTGGCTCCATTGCCATCGGTGATCGCCCCCGCGTTTGTGGCGACCGTCACCCGACCACCGGCCGCCCCAGAAGTCGTCCCCGCCGAGATCACTCCCAAAGATGCGTTACCCGTCCCGCCGCCGCCCGCGTTAACGGTAATGCTGACGGCCGTTGCGGTGTCGTTCGTCGTCGCGATCGTCCCTGTGTTCGAGAATCCTTCAGCGCCCGTCGCATCCTGATTCGCAAGCACGGCGACCGTCGATTGCACAGTAATGGCGTTTGTCGTGACTGCATTGTCGCCGTCAATCACCAGCTCCGCCGGAGTTCCCGAATCACTGATCGCCCCAGCCGAAATATTCCCGTCGGCCGCTCCGCCCGAGTCGCTGGCGACCAAGGAGTTTGTCCCGGCCGCCCCCGAAAGATCGATCAACGTCACATTCGTCGCGAGATTCAGATCGCCATTCTCAGCCGTCAGGTCGACGTCCTGAGCAAGATCGATCTCCGTCCCGACATTCGAAATCGTCAGTGAAGTCCCGGCCTCAACATCCGCATTCAGATCAACCGTCTCTGCATTATCAATCGTCACCGAACCCGGAACATCGATCACCGCATTCGTCGTCACCGAATCAACATTCCCCGTCCCGACCGCTCCGGTATCCACCACGAAGTTCACCAGATTCCGAGCCAGATCAACCCCATCGTCCAACCCACTGCTGACCGTCACCGAATCATTCCCCTGCCCACCGCCAAACGTGTCATTAGTCGCGGTGTCAACGGTGAAGCTCGTGACGTCGAAAAACGTGATCGGAGTAATCGGGACCAGGTCGGTTGTGCCAGTGATTGTCGCGGCCTGAATGGCACCGACTGTGTCGGCATCAACGGAGAGTACATCGTTCGAGCCGCCAGTCGTCAGCGTGTAGCTCGGAATGGCTGAGACCTGATTCGACTGCTCAACCTGTGCGAAGGTGATTGTCTCAGTGCCGCCGCCAGCCCCAGCTGACAGCGTCAGAACATGTTGCCCGGCTTCGGCGGTTGTGCTCGGCGTGTAGACGCCTGACGCGACCGTCGTTCCGTTGTCGCCGGTGATGAAGAGTTTGTCGCCGTTCGTTTCGCCGGCCTCGCCACCGTTCAGCGTGATCGATTTTCCGAATGGTGCGCCGAGCGAATAATCAACGTTCAACGAGTCATCGCCACCGTCGAGATTGGCGATGATCTCAGTTCCCGTCACCGCTGCAAACGGAACGCGAACGACCATCGTGCCTGTGCCGGTGAACGGAGCCACCTGATTGCCGATCAACTCGGTCGCGTGAGTGATCACATACTCCATCGTTCCCGGGTCGGCCTGGATGGTGACCGCATCGTTGGTGCCTGCATTGTCGGTAAGCACCAGGTTTCCAGCACCGTCGATCGAGACGAAGAATCCATCGCCGGTGATCGTCACGTCGTTCCCGTCGCCGCCAACGTACGACACCGTGCCGCTTCGACCTGAACCCAGGAAAGTGGCAATCTTCGCCCCCTCGGCCAGCCCCAGGAACGTTCCCGAGACTGCGTCAGCTGCACCGTCGTTGTCGATAATGATGAACTCGTCCCCGGCAAACGGCACGAACGCTCCAATCGCGCTCGTTGTCAAAGTCACGTTCGCGCCGATTGTTACCGTGCCGGTGACGTTGATCTGGTCGTGGGTTGTGGCGAGTTCTCCGGGGTCCATTCCGCCGATTTCGACTTCGAAGGTATCGTTCGCGGCGAGCGTCACATTGCCGGTGACGTTGAGAACGCCCGACGCTGCACCTCCGACCGCCCCGGGCGCGACTGTGCTCTGCAGAGTGACCGCGTTTGTGCCCGCAGCAATGTCTGCACCTGTGGTATCGTTGATTGTCCCTCCAGCGATTGTCACCGGATCGGAAAACGTCGTTGTGTCGATGTTCACCGTCGCTGTGCCAGCTGCTGTGTCACCAATCGTGATCGCACTGAAGCCGTCTGTCAGGAAGGCCAGTTCGGCGTCGTCCAGATTCAGCGTGCCGAGGGCGCCGCCCAGGCCGATCGTGCTTGTTGCGGTTTGAGGTGCGATCGTCAGCGTCCCCGTTCCGCTGACGGCCGCACCAAGGGCGACGCCGTCTGCCGTGATGGCGACCGAACCTGCACCAGTAGCAACCGTCGCCGTCGTTGTGACGGACTCGGCTGCGAGTGTGATGTCGTTGCCGCTGGTTGAGACCGCTCCGTTGATGTTGATCGCGTCCGAGCCGCCCTGACCGTTGATCGCGATTGCCGCTGGGTAGCTCGCTGCGAGACTGGTCACGTTGATAATGTCGTCGCCGGTGTCGCCAGCATTGACTGTGAGTTGTGTGGTCGGATTGGTGAATGTCGTGGATGCTGACGCTGCTGAGTTGACCGTCGTGCTGCCGCCGCCGGGGTTGGAGGTGTCAATGGTTTCAGCCGTCGTGCTGTAGTTAAGGACGACGTTTGACGAGGCCAGCGAGGAAGTGATGCCTGAAGCTGCCGCGCGGTCTTCCAGTTCGGTGAAGGTGTGGACGATGCCGTCGACGTCGACGTTTCCGCTATTGGCGTCCGAGTAGTTGACGGTCGTTGTGGTGACGGTTCCGTTGGAGAAGGACAGGATGTCGCCGTCAGGTGCTGCGGGGTCTCCGCCGTTCCAGGTCAGGCCCAGGCCGAGCGTCGGATCGCCTCCGGTCCGGTTGACTTCGAGCGAATCGGCGGCGGCGCGACCGTTGAACGTAATGCTGGCCGTAACGCTGGCGGCGGGGACGGTGACCGTCATGGGATCAACCTGTGTCGCTCCGGTTCCGGCGAAGATCAAACTGGTTGTGTCTTCAATCTGGATCGTCGCTCCGCCATTGATCAACGTGATGATGTAGGTGTTGATGTCGCCCGCTTCGTTGTTCACAAGCAGAGCGCCGGCATTCACGTTGACGTCCGGCGGCAGGATGCTGAGCACAACGTCGTCGCCGTCTCCGCCGAGATAGGAAATCTGGGCTCGCAAGGTGGTGCTCAGGAAGTTGCTGATGATCGCTCCTTCAGCCAGCCCGGAGAACGTCCCCGCTCCGCCCGTGCGGTTGATGATTTCGAACGTTTCACCGACGGACGGGACAAAGTTGATCGTCCCGCCTCCGTCCAGGAACGCCGACGTTGTCAGTGTGACTCCGGTACCAATCGTCACCGCACCGGTCGCGTCGATCTGGTCATGGAAACCGTTGCCGACACCCGGCGTCGTGCCGCCAATCTGGACCTGATATTCCCTGTTATTCGCGAAGGTAACGGCGCCGGTGACGGTGAGAACTCCTGGTGCTGCCTGCCCCGGCGTGACCGTTCCATTCAGTGTGGCCACGTCTGCGCCGGCCAGAGTCAGGTCAGTGCCAGCCTCATCTCGAATCGTTCCGGCTGTGATAATTGTCAACGGGTCAGTGAACGCTGCTGTGTCGAGATTCACATCGCCGGCGGTCGCATTGCCGATTGTGATCGACGTGAAACCGTCGGAAAGGAATCCAAGTTCCGTGTCGTTGAGGCTCAACGTTCCGTTGATGTCGCCGAGTTCGATCGTCGTACCGGCGGTTTGAGGCTGAATGATCAATGCCCCCGACCCATCAAATGCAGAGGCCCCCGTGAAGGTGAACTCGTCACCGGTCAGCGTGATGGTTCCCGTACCGGCGGCATCGCCAATCGTCAGACCGACTCCGACGAACGCATCCGACCCCGTACCGTCGGTACCTTCGGCCTCGATTGTCAGCGTTGCCGCTCCAAGGCTCGCGATCTTCGGTCCGGTAGTGGTTGACAGTCCAGCACCGCTGGTAGAGCCGCCAATCGCCGAGATATTGATCGCTCCGGCAATCGAAGTGACGGTAGTGCCGACGTCGTTGAGGACGAGTCCGCCGCTGGTGCTGCCCGATCCGCCGGTTGCATTGACCGTGATCGTTGCCGCTCCCGCCGCGTCACTGGAAGTTATGTCGGCATCACCGGAAAGGAAGACACCGTGACTGCTCTCTCCATCGCCTCCGCGGCCTGTGATCTGTATCGCTCCAGACTTTGAATCGATGAGTGTTCCTGAATTTCTGACCCGGACACCGAACGAGAATGTGTCGCTTGCCGTTGACGACACATCGGAAGAACCCGTAATGGTGATCGCACCGCCGCTGGTTGCGAGAGTCGAGGTTACGTCCGTGCCTCCGCGAATATCGACGCCGCTGAGCAGACTGGCTCCTTGCCCGCTTTGGCCAGTGATCGCAATTGCTCCGGTGCCAGTCGACGTGATGACGGCGTCAACCAGATCGACTCCAGTTCCGGCCGCTGTCGATGCACCAGTGGAGTTTCCATTCAGTGTGATTCCGCCATTGACCGTGGTCAGTCCCGCTCCTGACTGAAGGAAAATCTTTTCGGTGGCATTCAGCTCAATGGTGCCCGTGCCTGAAGATGCCAGTGCGGCCGTATACACGGAGCTATCGGTGAAATCGCGGTTGGAGATGATCCCGGCATCGATCGTCAGCGATTTGTCGGCAGCCAGAGTATTTGAGCCCCGCAGCACAACGGAATCTCCGCCATTGCCACCGTTGATATCGATGTCGGCCGGGTAGTTGGTTGTCAGTGCATTCAGTTCGATCTTGTTGACACCGGTGTCACCCGCGTTGATCTGCAGAAGAGTCGTCGGGTTCACGAAGGTCGTGATCTCGCCCAGCGTGGAGTTGACCGTCGTGCTGCCGCCACCCGCGTCGCTGATCGTGATTGTCTCGACCGCCGCACTGTAATTAAGGATCACGTTGGCGGCGGTGATCGTCGACGTGATCGGTTCCAGACCGAAGTAATTAAAGACGGTGCCGTCAATGTCGACGTTGCCGTCGTTGAGGTTGTCGTAAGTGTAGGTCGTCGTTGTGAATGCACCGTTCGTAAATGACAAAGTGTCGCCGGGAGTTGCGGTCTGGCCGCCTCCGTTAAAGGTGAGACCGAGACCTCCCGTCGGGTCCGTGCCGGTGAAGTCAACTTCCAGAGAGTCGTTAGCCTCTCCACCATTGAACGTAATGGACGTGGTGACGCTCGCCGCCGGAACGGTTACGGTCATTTGATCGACCTGCGTGGCACCAGCACCTGCGAAAATCGGTTGAGTCGCATCGGTGATCTGGATGTCCGCTCCGCCATTGATCAGGAGAATCTCGTAAGTGTTCACTTCCCCAATCGAGTCCGAAACGGTCAAAGCTCCGCCAACGACCTCAACCAGATTCGAAACGACGGTCACTACGACATCATCGCCGTCTCCGCCTACGTAGCTGATTTCGGCGGCGAATCCTGATGCCAGGAAGTTTGCTGCGACGGTCGCACCTTCAATTAGGCCGTTAAATGTGCCTGTCCCACCGGTTCGATTAATGATTTCAAACGAGTCGCCGACCGAAGGCACAAAGTTGACTGCTCCGCCAGCGTTAAGAAACGCCAAAGGATTCAACGTGACGTTGCCGCCGATGTTGACCGCACCGGAAGCGTCGATCTGATCGTGGAAGCCGTTGCCAACTCCGGGTGTCGTTCCACCGATCTCGACTTCGAACGTGCCGTTGTCGGCAAAGGCGAATCCGCCAGTGACGTTGAGGATGCCCGTCGTCCCGGATTGACCTGGAGCGACCGTTCCGTTTGCAGTAGCCGTGTCGCCGCTTGTCATGTTCAGATCTGTGCCGGCGTTGTCCAGAATTTCGGCGGCCGTCAGTAACGTCACTGGATCCTGGAAAGTCACTGAGTCGATGTCGATGTTGCCGGCGTCAGTTTTGCCGATCGTGATCGAGGTGAAACCGTCGGACAGGAATCCGAGTTCCGTGGCATCCAGACTCAACGTTCCCGCTCCCGCCCCAAGGCCGATCGTTGTCGCGGCTGTTCGAGGCTCAATGATCAGCGCACCCTGTCCGTCGATGACTGGCGTGCCGCTGAAGTTGATCGTGTCGGCTTTCAGCGTGATCGTTCCCGAACCGGTGGAGTCTCCGATTTCGGCAGAGTTTGTCAGTACGATCGCGTCGCCGTTTGTCGCCGAACCTGCAATTGTCACGGTCGCTGCGCCAAGGCTTTCAAGCGTGCCGCCGGTCATCAGCACGCCCGAATCGTTGTTGCTATTGCCCGTTCCGGTAATGTCGATGGCCCCGGCGATTGACGAAATTGTCGATCCGGCATCGGAAATGATCACCCCCGCGCTACTTGAACCTGTTCCACCCGTCGCTGAAATCGTAATTGTTGCGGCACCTGTTCCATCGCTCGATGTGATGTCAGCACCGTCTGACAGGAAGACGCCGTGACTGGAAGCTGGCGTGCCGCCTTGACCAGTAATCTGAACTGCTCCTGACTTCGAGTCCACGAGCGTCGATGCGCCGGTCACGTGAACGCCGAAACCAAAAGCATCTGCACCGCCGCCAGTTCCGTTAATCGTGATGCCACCTCCGCCTGACGTTGCTGACGAGAGCACCTGTCCGCTGTTCTGGATGTTAATCCCGACGCCCGCCCCGGTCGTCCCGCTGACCCCTGTGATGCCGATCGCTCCACTGCCGGATGTGGATACGGTCGCATTGTTGATATCGACTCCCGTAAATGTCCCGGTCGCCGCGCCGCCCGAATTGGCACTCAGTGTGATCCCCCCGTTGGCCGCTGTGATGCTGGAACCTGCAGCCACCACGATGTTGCGTGAAACGGTGATGTTTACCGCTCCGGTTCCCGCTGTGACGATGTCGCCATTGACCGTCGCGGTGTCAGTGCCGCTTCCGCCGGTGATCGTGAAGTCGCCGGACAGGCTCGGCAGGGTGCTGTTGACGGTGACTCTGTCGTCGCCTCCGAGAACGTTGAAGTCGATGCCCGTGACTCCTGTGTCGGGAATGACCAGCGTGCTGGTTCCCTGTCCGGTTGCTCCGGCGATCGCCGTAGTCAGAATCAGGCCGCCGGTGTCGGTGATTGTGTAGTTTCCGCCCGCGAAGCTGATCGTCAACGCGTCGTTGCTGTTCCCGCCGAGGATATCGGTGATAGTCAGGACGCCGACGACCAGCGTGACTTCGGTGTCGAAGTCGTCGTTTGTGATCGTCGCCAGGTGCGTGGAGTCGCCGATCGAGACGTGAGTGTCGAGTGTGGACGACAGACTGCCGATCTGTAGATTGACGGTTTCGTCTGCTTCCACGTCGGCGTCGACGGTGACGTCCAGCGTGGCGTTGTTCGAGACGATGGTCGTTCCGTCACCGGCGGCAATCGTCAGCGTCTGAGAACCGTAAGCCGCGTAATCAACAGTGCTCGTTGCTGTTCCGCCACCTGCGTCGGTGGCGGCGACAGTCAGAGCGACATCCAGCCCAACTGTCCCCGTACCCGAAGCGGTGATCGTCAGCGTGGCGTTCTGAGTGGGGTCAACGCTTTCGGCGTTGCTGGCATCGGCGTCGAAACTGATCACGCCGATTTCGTCGTCGGTGATCGTCACGTTCTGAGTGCTAACGGTATCGATCGTGATTCCGCTGGACGGATTGGAAATCGTCAGCGTGGCGACTTCGTCACCTTCCAGTCGCTGATCGTCGACGATCGTGAACGTGACCAGCCCCTGGGTGGCTCCGCTGAGAATCGTGATGGTCGTGGTGGAAAGTGTGTAGTCGCCCGCGGTGATTCCCGTGCCGCTGGGGGTGATGGTCAACGTCTGGTTGCCAACGACCGCCGCGTCCGCCGTCGCCGTCGCGGTGATGACCGTGGTGCCGGCTTCTGTACCTGTGGCGACGTCGACAGAAAGGTTTACTGGCTGGATGACAGTTTCGACCGTGATGACAGCGTCGTTGCTGTCGGTGCCGCCTGCGTAGCTGATCGTCGCGGTCAATCCCGAACCCAGGAAGTTCGTCGAGACTGTCGCGCCCTCGAGCAGCCCGCTGAAGGTTCCGGTCAGAGTTTCAGCAGCACCGACCACGTCGATGATTGTGAACGTTTCACTGCCGACGATCGTTGCTCCAAAGCTGTTGAAGTCGAGCGGCGTCAACGTCGTGGAAGTGTCAATGACGACGCTTCCGCTGTTCGCTCGCAGCTGATCATGGTTATTCGCCGTCGTTCCCGGAGTCGTGCCGCCAATTTCCACGGTGAACGTCGAGTTCGCTGCGAACGTGACGTCGCCTTCGATGAAGAAGACACCGGGATTCGGACCAGGCGTCACGTTGCCATCGAAAGTGACTGAGGGAGCGGTGACGTCGGCACCGGAGACGTTGTCCTGAATGTCGCCGCCCGAAATCGTGACGGGATCAAGGAACGTCGCCGTGTTGATGCTGACCGTGCCCGTTCCGTTCGCTGTATCGCCGATCGTGATCGAACTGAAGCCGTTCTGCAGAAAACCGAGTTCCGTGTCATCCAGATTCAACGTACCCAGTCCGCCACCCAGGCCGATGGTGGTCGTCGTTGTGCGGGGTTGAATCACGAGTGCGCCGGTCGACTTAACGGCCAGCGAGCCCTGCCAGTCGATTGTGTCCGCGTTGATCGTGACCGGTCCGGAAGCAGCCGTGCCGAGTCCGACTCCCGTGCCATCGCCAATCAGGCTGTCCGACCCTGCCTGGAAATCCGCCTCGATTCCGGCACCGGTCGCGGTAACGATGATCGCTCCGGCACCGTTCGCGAGCAGACGCCCGCCCGAAGCGGTGCTCAACCGGACTCCGTTGCTGTTGCCAGCTCCGGCCGAGCCGATCACCGTCATCGTGCCCGTGCCGACCTGAATGGCACCATCGAGGATCACGTTCACGCCGTGGTTGTCGTTCCCGCCCGTGCCGCCGGTTCCGGTGATGTTGACGTCGCCGTCCACGGCGGCGAAGTGCGTCGTCGTTCCGCCGCTACCTTCGATGTCGACTCCGAAGTTGTTCTGGGTTCCCGTTCCGCCGGTACCGCCAGCCGTGATGTCAGCGGCGTTCACTCCGGTTCCTGTCGAGGTGACCTGCCCGCCCGTCAGCAGCACGATGCCAATCTGCTGCTCCGACGAGCCGGTACCACCCTGTCCGGTTAATCCGATGTCGCCGTCGACGGAGGTGATCAGCGAGTTCATGCCGGAAACCGAAATCCCATGATTCCCGAATGTGCCGCTTCCACCGCCGGTGCCCATGACGGTCACGGTGGCCGCGGTCGCTCCAGTGCCGGTCGAAGAAATCACGCCTTCGCCCTGAACGCGGACTCCGCGGTTGAACTCCGCGGTACCGGAGCCTCCCTGCCCGATGATCAAGATGGCCCCGGTGACCGATGAAATCAGAGAGCCGGCGCCGTCAACACGGACTCCGTCGCCCGTCGTGCTGCCATTGCCGCCGGTTCCGCTGACCGTGATTGTCGCGGCTCCCGTCGACTGCACGACGCCACCCACGAGCAGATGAACTCCGACACGGTCACTGCCGGATGTACCACTACTGTTGCCCGTAATGTCGATGTTGCCGTTTGCCGAGCGGACTGCCCCGTTGCCGGAAATGTCGACGCCGTTGTCGATTCCCGTGCCCATGATCGTGATCGTCGCCGCGTCGCCAACAGCCCCAGTGGACTCGACGAGAGCGTTCACGGTGATCTGCACGCCGTCGTCGACAGCCGAGACGCCGGTGATGTCGATATTTCCGTTGACCGAACTGACAATCGAACCCGCACCCGTCACGTGCACGCCATCCGAGCCGCCGGAAACACCCGTCCCGTTGAGTGTGATGCCACCAGCCGTTGCGGCTGTATCGGTCGAGGTGACCGTTGCGCCACCGCGAATATCGATCCCGAAATCACCAGCCGTGTTGCCGCCGGTGCCTGTCAGAGAAATCGCACCCGTGCCGCTGGTCGTGATGTCAGCATCATCCAGATCGATGCCGATAAAGTCGCCGTTTGTCGTCCCTGCCGCATTGGCGTTCAGTGTCATGTTGCCGTCGACCGTCGTGATACTTGAACCGGAGACCATCGCGATGTTGCGGGTCGCGTCGATGTTGACTGTCGAGGTGCCGTCGACTGACAGGTCCGACGTGGCCGAGCTGAAGGTGACCGTTCTGCCGTCGATATCAGCAACGCCGTTGAGGTTTATTTTTCCGCTGACCGTCACGTCTCCAGCAGCGCCCGTTCCGGAATTTGAGGCGTCCGCAAAAAGATTCGTGACGGCCGGCCCGCCGAATGTCGGCAACGTGATGTCAGCACTGGCGCTCGTCCCACCGGTTGCCGTGCGGATCACGAGATTGGCGACGCCGCTAGCAGCCCTGATCGTCGTGTCGCTCAGGTCGATGGCTCCGGCCGCCGAGTCGTTTCCGTCTTCGGTATCGAAGGTGACGTTGGCGCCTGAATCCAGCACGACGTCAGCCAGCCCACCGACTGAATCCCGGATCGTCACCGTCCCGCCGTCTGTCAGCAGTGCCGCGGCGATGTTTACCGTTGACGAGTCCAGTGTGATGGGCTGATTCACAGCGCCGAACGTGAGGATGGACGAGTTGAGGTCGATGAGGGTTGTGGCCGTCAGGCTGACGGAGCCGGTTCCCGACGTGATGATCGCGCCGTTGACCGTCGCGGTGTCGCTGCCCGTGCCGCCATCGAAGTCCAGGCTTTGATCGGCCAGCAGCGTCAGCGTGCCAAACGTGATCAAGTCGTTGCCGGCCAGCGAGTCGATATCCAGGGTGCCAGTGAATGACGACAACGCAACGGTCACTGACGCCGTTCCGTCGCCCGTGCCTCCGTCAAGACTACCCAGCAGGTCGATGCCATCGCCGTTGTTGTCGGTGATCGTCACGTTGGTGCCGTTGGCCGTGAACGTCAGGTTGTCGTTTGTCGTGCCACCATTCGAGTCAGTGACGACCAGGTTCCCGCCGGAAACCTCGACAGTCGTTTCGATCGTGAGTCCGCCGGCGCCGACGGGAAGTGTGCCGCCGTTGAATGTCCCACTGCTGACGTCGATCGGGTTGACGTCGTCCGTCGTCCAGTTGGTCGTATCATTGACGCGTGCCAGCCAGGTGAGTTTGTCGGCGGTGGTGATGTCACCCGCGTACCGGGCGTTGTCGACTTCATCACCATTCAGGAAGGCAAATCCGAACGCGTTTTGCGTGTTGCCCTGGAAAATGACAGTGACACCGCCAGGAGGGACGTTTGACTGATTCGTATCGAGTGGGCCAGCGCCGTTGTGCCAACCGCTGGTTTGCGTGGCGTCCAGATTCATGTTGAAGCCGTAGATCAGCGTCGGTGCCGCGAGCGCGCCACCCGTCTGGTAGATCAGAATCTGGTCGCCGTCTGTGTCCAGAATTCCTGCCCCGAAGTTGGAAATGTCGATCCCCAGGTCGACGTCATCCAGCACGGTTCCCGCCGTAATCCCGCCACCCGGAACGGTGTAAGCGATCGTGAACTGGCCTGGTTCCTCGGTCGTGTTCACGAATCGGTTGTTCGCGTTATCCCAGCCGCGATCGGTGAAGAAGATCACGTCGCCAGCGGCCAGGTCGACCAGTGGCAGCACCGCGAATTCGGGGTCAGCACCGTCTGACGACCAGCCGATGACGGCGATGTCCCCAGCCGACAGCGGGGCGGCGTTGGGGTTCGGGTCAACCGCGTCGGTTTCGAAGGCTCCGATGTCCGCCTGTCCGTTGTCTTCCCGCGTGGTATAGCCGCGCTGATCGGCTGTCAGTCCCAGTCCGCCATCGAGGGCGCCGGCGTCGATGACAATGCTGCCGACATTGGGTGCGTGCGTCTGCGTTGGACCGCCGTTGTCCCTCAGCACGCCAATGTTCGGACTTAGTGGGCTGGCGAATGTCCCGGTTTGATTCCCCGTAGTGACGCCGGCCAAAACAAGGAAACTGTCATCAATTCCGATCAGGTTAAACCCCGTCGTCGACGTAATGTCGGCTTGACCAACCACCGTGCCGCCGAAAATGTCGTAGCCTTCAGGCTCAGTCGCCGCTGTGTTGCCGGCCACGATCGACGAGTTCAGCGTGAGCGTCCCGCTGGAGATGTCAATTCCACCGCCCGTGTCTCCCGCCGTGTTGCCGACGATTGTCGAGTTGTTGACGAACCACGTAGCTAGACTGAAGGCGCCGATACCGCCACCCTGGTCACCGGTCGCCGTATTGCCCGAAATCGTGCTGTTTGTGATGTTGAGGAGATGCTCGATGTCGCCGCCGACGATGAAGATCCCGCCGCCATCGTCCGCAGCGGTGTTGTTGGAGAGGGTCGAGTTGATCAGGTTGAACGTGAACTGACCACCGACTGAGAACGAGGCGGGATCCAGAAGGATGGCCCCACCTCTGTCGATGGCCGTGTTGTTATTGAACGTGCTGTCGGTGATGGTGATGGTGGAGTTGATACCCGATCCGCCGTTTGCGGTATCGAAATCAATCATGAACCCGCCACCGTCCGTATTGCTGTTTCCGGCAGCGACGTTGTCCTGGACGGTCACCCGGTTGAGCGTCAGATCGCCAATCCCAAGCGCGATACCACCCCCGCCTACCGAGTTGCTCGCAAGCCCTGTCACCGTGCCGTTCTGGATCGTAATGTCAATCAGCGTCAGCGCGCCCGCTCCCGAGGGGCGATGGATCACGCGGTCGATATCGTTGCCGTCGATAATCGCGTTAGTCCCCACCACGGTGGACTGAATGATGGTATCCCCGAGCACGTCCAGGTCGCCGGTGGCGTTGCTGTTTTCCTCAGCGCCAGTGATGGTCAGCTGGTAAAAGCCCGGCGGCAGATTGACGACATCCGCCCCGCCCGTGTTGTTGGCGGCGGTGATGGCTTCACGCAGACTGATCCCTGTTCCACCCGGCGTGGCGATCAGATTGGCGATACTCGTCGTGTTCCCATCGAGTTCGTCAGTCGTGGTGTCCACGAGGACCGCCGCCAGCAGCGTGCGGTCCTCCAGTCGCTCGGTCATCGTCCCGACGTCCGAAGTGTTCCACGCCTGACGCTGGAACCGACGACTGTCCTTCGCGAACCGTGGAACCACGTCAAAGGTGTGCCACAGGCTCTCGCGAATATCGCCGCTCGGGCGAGCGTACCGGGAGGACTGCACGAATCCCGACGGCTGAGCGTAGCGGTTCCCCTCCGCGCGACGGCGAAGACGTTTTCCGCGAGCAGCCCGGATTCGATTAGAAATGGTGGTCAGCCAGTTAATCGGTCGCATCAAGATGAACCTTCACGTGGAGGCCTGCTACGACCCGGTTTGTCAACCGGTTCTCCGCATGGCCCGATTCTGGGAGAGTGGAATTGCCCACTCCGCCATTAGTTGCTCCTCGCCTCGACGGAGAAAAAATCACGCCGAGAAACCAACAAAGACAGTGTTCATCCGGGCGCAAACCCAGCGCGCAGAAAAATCACTCCATCCCTACGATGCATCTCCCAGGCCTCAGGTGACATTCAGGCAGGGTCGTTTCACGACGCAGACACGTCACAATCGCGGAGAACCGCAGCACCATCACAATCTGCACGACACGAAGCGCACGACGTGACAAACCGGTACAGCTCAAGCAGCAGCTCTGCGGTTTGTGGCTGATGTGGGAAGCGTTCTGATCATTCGAGTCTGTCCAGGAACTCCGGACTGTCAGGAAATCTGAACGGTCAGGCTGCGGAGAAGCAGCTCGTTAAACGCTGAACATCGTCGTGAACGCGCCGGAGTTTCATGCCAAGAATTTGCTCAGGTCAAGACGCAGCCTGCGCAACTTTGGAACTGCCTCCGACATCTGTCGAACCACGAATGGACACAAATCGACACGAATAATTCAGGAAAAGTCATCCTGGAATTCGTGTCGATTTGTGTTCATTCGTGGTTCTTCTACTTCGAATGTTCTTGTTCGATATCGGATATTCGCCCACCAGGATTTACCGGTTATCTCTGAAATGCGGGCGGAAAGTTCGAGGATGCCTCCAGCAGCCAATCGCTTCTTGAGAAACTGAAAGCATCAGGGGTAAGGTGCCGGCTCACTAACAACTCTGCTGACTGGATGTCTCACGGCCAGTCGATTGATCAATCACTGGCAATAGGAACCGATTCGATGGAACCAACCTTCCCGCGCATTGCAAAGGTCCTTGACACTCACGGACTGGTCGATCTGGTCGAAGAAATTCGACTGCGAACCTGGGCACGTCTCAACTACGCCGCACCGGAAGAACGCGACGACACCTGGCACCCGATCGTGCTGGAAGAAATGGATCGCAAGGACGTCGAAGTCGCAGTGTAGCGGGACGCATCCTACGACTCCGCCGCCAGGTGCTTCGCAAAGAATTTCAGCATGGCCGGGATTGTCTCGGACTGCTTCTGAAACATCACCGCGTGGCCGCCGTCTTCATAACGCAGGTAGGAAATCGGTGCGCCGGCTTCTTTCATGACTTCCACAAAATCATCCGTTGACTGCACGAAAACGATGTCATCTCTGACCCCGTGAACCAGCATGATCGGCGGCGTCTCTTTGCTGACATAAGTGGCTGGCGATGCCTGCTTCAGCACGGCTGAAATCTGCTCTTCAGACAGCTTGCCACTTCGTGCCCCGGCGAGGTTTCGATAAACCCGAGCCGCTCGTTCGCTGTGCTCGGCATGTTGCATGTCCCCGACGGTTCCCGATCCCACAACAGCCTGAATCTCGCTCGAAAATTCACGGTACGGACCGTCCCCATCAAACAACTTCATCTGCCCGGTCAAAGCCGCCATCAGCACCAGCTGCCCACCCGACGAGTTCCCATAAGCTCCGATTCGTTTCGTATCGACGTCGTAGCGCTCTGCATTCGCTCTCAGCCAACGGATGGAATTCTTAATGTCCTCCAGGCAGGCCGGAAATGGAGCATCCTGAATCATGCGATGAGTCGGCGCGACGACGACGTATCCCTGTTGCGCGAGGAAAAACGCCAGCCACGAAAACCGATAATGATCATTGCCGCCCCAGCCGCCGCCATGCACCACGACAATCGCCGGCCGAGCGACCTTCGATTCTTCTTTCGGTGTGATGACATTGAGAACCCAGCGATCGTGCCCTTTGCGATAAGGCACGTCCCGCTCGAAAATAACATCCGCCGGTGCCTCGGGAACGTTGTCCATACTCCACCTTGTCCCCAACGAATTCTGCGATAACGCAGGTTCAAGAAACGCCAGACCGAGTACGAGACCCATCCCAGCGACAACACTCCGCCGATTCCGCAATCGCTGATCTCTCATGATTCGCCGGCATCCGTTTTCAAAGAGTCTCAATGCCCTCGTGCCACGACCTTCGTAACACCGCGAGCCAACGATTTTGATCGCTTCCCGAACAACCTGCAACGCGAGAGGAATGACGACCAATTCGCAGGCCGGACCAGGGGCGCCTCGTACAGAGCTGTCCGAGACGGAGCGGCATTGCCCAACTTGATCGGCTCGCCAGGACCCCCGCCACGCGGTCCGCCCGTGAATCTCGCGCCAGATTGAGTCGTATCGGCAGATCCTGATACAGTGGCAGGCCGCAGGGTTGCTCCGACGTGTGCGACGGACACGGCAGGTGGCAGGCGCGAGTCGCAATGGCTCTTTGTTTTGATGGCTCTTGGTTTTGGAAGTTAGTCTCGATACGCAATCGCTCTTCAAGGAATTGCATGATTCTCCTTCGCTTGATTCTGCTGGCTGCCCTGGCCGGGACGATTGGTGGCAGTGTTTGCGTGCAGGTCGTTTGCGCACAGGTCGTCGCTGAAGAGTCATCGCTCCACGTGTCGCCGAATCCGGTTCGGCTGAACTCGGCGAACCGGCGGCAACAGATTCTTGTGACGGCGACGGCAGATGACCGCGAGATCGACGTCACTCGCGAAGCGACGTTTCAACTCGTTTCAGAGGAGACCGCGGCGGTAACCGGCTCGGTGCTGTCGGCAATGGCGGATGGCAAGGCAGAAGTCATCGTGCGTTTCGGCGATGACACGCTGCGAGTTCCGGTTGTCGTCGAAGGGGCGTCATCGGCTCATCCGGTCCATTTTGTGAATGATGTGGTGCCGCTGTTTTCGAAACTCGGCTGCAACAGCGGCGGATGTCACGGCAAGGCTTCGGGGCAGAACGGGTTCAAGCTGTCGGTGTTCGGCTTCGACCCGCACGCTGACTATTCGGCACTCAGTCGAGAGTCGCGCGGCCGGCGAGTTTTCACCGGCGACCCGGAACACAGCCTGCTGATTCGCAAAGCCATCGGCGTGACCGCTCACGGTGGCGGACGGCGATGCACGCCGGACTCTCCCGACCACAAGCTGCTGAGCAATTGGATTCGTCAGGGAATGCCGTGGGGTGATGACTCGGCACCAACTGTATCGTCAGTTCGCATCGAGCCGGCCGACCGAGTTCTCGGACGCTCCGCCGATCAGCAGTTACTGGTCACCGCGATTTACTCGAACGGCTCGACACGCGACGTGACCGACGCGGCGGCGTACAGCACGAACTCGCCGGTTATCGCGGACGTCGATCCCGGCGGACTAGTTCACACCGGCACGGTGCCAGGCCCGGCGGCGATTACTGTCAACTATATGGGGCAGGTCGCGGCCGCCCGGATTCTCGTTCCGCAGAGTGTCCCGGAAGGCTCGTTTCCCAAGCTGCCGAAAAATTCAATTGACCACATGGTCTGGCGAGAGCTGCAGCGGCTGGGAATTCTCCCATCTGAACGCTGCGACGATTCGACATTTCTGCGTCGCACAAGCCTCCGCGTCCTCGGTCGGTTGCCGAGTTCTGGCGAAGTCCGCGCGTTCCTCGCTGACGACTCGTCGGACAAACGCAGCCGAATGATTGATGCATCACTTGACCGTGAAGAGTTCGCCGATTTCCAGGCACTCAAATGGGCAGACATTCTGCTCGTTGATCGCGTTTCTCTGGGCGAACGCGGGGCCTACGAATTTCATCAGTGGCTGCGGAAGCAGATTGCGGAGAACCGACCGTACGACGAATGGGTGCGCGAATTACTGACCGCAACCGGCGTTTCCGGCAAGTACGGCCCCGTCAATTTTTATCGGGCAATGCGGACTCCGGACGAACTCACGCGAGGAGTCAGTCAGGCGTTTCTCGGAATCCGCATGGACTGCGCTCAGTGCCACCATCATCCGTTCGAGAAGTGGGGGCAGGAAGACTTCTACGGGCTGGCCGGTTTCTTCAACGGGCTCCAGCAGAAGAAACTGTCGGGCACTCGCGAGCTGGTTTTTCACGCCGGTTACCGTCCGACAAAAATGCCGCAGACCGATAATGTTGTCGTCACTCGGCCGCCCGGCGGAGAACCGATCGACACGACGGCCGCCGACCCGCGCGTGCAACTGGCCGATTGGATGACTGCTCCGGAAAATCCGATGTTTGCGAGACTCGTCGCTAACCGTCTGTGGAAGCAGTTTCTGGGCCGCGGCCTTGTCGATCCCGTCGACGATCTTCGATCCACAAATCCAGCATCTAACGAGTCGCTGCTGAATTTTCTGACCGCGCAGGTGATCAAAAACAAGTTCGACCTGAAGTCGGTCATGAGGCTGATTCTGAATTCGCGGACTTACCAGCTCTCCAGCAAAGCCAACGAGTCGAACCACCGCGACGAACAGAATTTCTCGCACTACCTTGAGGAACGCCTCCCGGCTGAAGTGCTTCTCGACGCAATCTGCGACGTAACGGACGTCCCGGAAAACTTCCCTGGCATGCCGGCCGGAACGCGAGCGATCCAGGTCTGGGATAATCGCTTTCCGTCGTACTTCCTGGACACGTTTGGCCGCTCTGCGCGACAGTCGCCGTGCGAGTGCGGAAAATCGGGAGCGCCGACAATGTCGCAGGCGCTGCACCTGATGAACGCTCCAGAGATTTCCGCCAAGCTTTCAGCACAGCACGGGCGGTTGGCAAATCTTGTCAAGGACGAATTGTCGTCCGAAGAAATCCTTAACGAGTTAGCTCTTGCCGCCTGGGCCCGACTGCCCAATGATCGAGAGCGAAAAGCCGCCGCGAAAATATTTGCTCAAAGTGACCGGCGTCAGGCGTCCGAAGATCTGCTGTGGGCGATGCTCAATTCCTATGACTTCTTATTCGTCCGATGAGCCTGACCTGCGGAAAGAGACCAACGATGAACCTATCCCGTCGCGAAATGTTGAAACTTGGCTCGATCGCCGGGCTGAGCATGGCGGAGATTCTGCATCTCCAGCAGGCCGCTCCCGCTAAGGATGCACGCTCGCGCGACGACATCAACTGCATCTTCCTCTTTATCGTCGGAGGCATGCCTCACCAGGACATGTGGGATTTAAAGCCGAACGCGCCGCAGGGAATCCGCGGCGACTTCGACCCGATCAGCACGCCGGTTCCTGGGATTCAGTTGGGGGATGTGATTCCTCAAACGGCGACCGTTGCTGACAAGTTTGCGATTCTGCGAAGCATGACTCATTCGGACTCCGACCACGGTCGCGGCTTTCACACAATGATGACCGGAAAGAAACCGGGGCCGGGCGACTTCAACGGGAACAACAAGAACAACAACGATCATCCGTGTGTCGGATCGATGGTCGCGAAACTTGGCAAACCCGGAGCGTTGCCGCCGTACATCTCGCTGCCGAACTTTCTCAACAGCGGCGGACCGTCATTCCTGGGACCGAGCTATGGTCCGTTCACGATCGAAGCTGATCCGGCCGCGCCCGAGTTCGCCGTGCGGGACATCACGCTGCCAACTTCGGTAACCGATGACCGCAGCCGCCGTCGGCAGGACGCACTCAAGGCGTTCAACCAGTTCGAAGCCGGAGCGGAGCGAGTGGGCCGTCAGGTCCAGGCTCTTGACCAGTTCTACCAGAAGGCCGCGAATCTGATGACTTCGCAGAAGGCGAAAGAGGCTTTCGACATCACACGCGAACCCGAAGCGGTCCGGGAAAAGTACGGGATGTCGAGCATCGGGCAATGTTGTCTGCTCGCCCGGCGAATGGTCGAAGCCGGCTGCCGTTTCGTGAGTGTCGAGAACGGTCACTGGGACACGCATCGCAAAAACACGTACAGCCTTCGCGAGTTACTTTGCCCGTCGTTTGATCAGGCCGTGCCGGCGCTGCTCAACGATCTTTCAGATCGAGGCATGCTTGAGAAAACGCTCGTCGTCATCAGCACCGAATTCGGTCGAACGCCGCGAATCAATGATCTGCTCGGAAGAGACCACTGGCCGAACGCGTTCTCGATCGTGATGGCCGGAGCTGGCATCCAGGGCGGGCAGGTCATCGGAGCCACCGACAAGATCGCTGGTGAGGTCGCCGATCGACCGATCACTGCTCCCGACATGGCCGCCACGATTCTCTACGCCCTGGGAATCGACCACGAACAAGTCCTGCACACACCGCTGGGGCGACCGGTTGCTCTCGCCGATGGCGGACGCCCCGTTTACGAGTTATTCAGCTAGCCGGCAGGACTGACGATTTTCAACCACGAAAGACGCCAAATACACGAAAGCCAATGCTGAATTTCTTTTCGTGTCTTTCGTGGTTCAATTTTTTGTTGCTGATCAAGAGGGTTGGCACTTAGTGGTCTGGTTTGTAAATCCTGACACGGTTGATCGTTTGACCCGAAGCCGCAGGCGAAGGTGCGATTTACGTTCAGAAACGCCTTCGCCTACGGCTTCGGGTCAAACAAACTTTCCATGCCAACCCTTTAAAGATTTATGAAACCGACCACTTAGGAGAGCCTTGTGATCAATTTGAGAAGGTTACTCTTAGGACTCGTTCTGACCGTATCGCTCGTTTGTGTTTTTAGTGGTAGCGCTTTGGCTCAGCCGAAGCCGGGTTACTCGCCGTCCAGCTCGCACATCTTTCCTGCGGGCGCGCAACGCGGAACGACCGTCAAAGTTCGGGTTGGGGCTGAGTGCATTCCTCCGGGCACCGACTTTCTGGCGACCGGAGAAGGTCTCTCAAAAGGCGGACGGCTAACCCAGCAGGTTTTCGCGGAAGGAGAAAAAGCTCCGAAGCGAGAGCCGACGATTACGCCGATCACCTACCCGCGCGAGTGGGCATCCGAGTTGACGATCGACGGTGAAGCACCGCTCGGGCCGGCTTACTGGCGTTTGAACTGTGCCCAGGGCGGCACTCGCTCGCGTCCGTTTTTGATCGGCGATCTGCCGGAGTTCATCGAAACCGAGTCAAACTCGACCATCGAGAATGCCGAGCAGGTCAAGCTGCCGGTGACGCTCAACGGGCAGATATTCGGGGAGCGTGATGTCGACTGCTTCCGCTTTACCGCCGAAGCCGGGCAGGTGATTTCGTGCGAGGTGATTGCCGGGCGAATCGGTTCGCGGCTGGATCCGGTGGTCGAGCTTCTCGACTCGAATGGTCGGAAGGTCGACGCCGAACTCGCTCATGTCGGCACCGATCCGGTGCTCGTCTTCTGGTCGAAGTCGACTGCCGAATATATCCTGCGGATTGCGAATGTGACGTTCGGTGGAGACCTCGCCCACGTTTACCGAATCAACATCCGCCCCGAACCGTTTCCGCGACTCGTTCTACCGGGCGGCGTCACGCGATCAACTCTCGCTTCGAACGACCTTCTGATTCATTCCTTAACGGGTGAGCGTGGCGATCTGGATGAGGCCCTCGGCCTGTTCCTTCCAGAGCAAGCAGCGACCAGGAGCCGCTGGACGGTCTTCGACACGTCGGTCGGGCCTTTGACGCTGAGTGTGGATGATCATCCAACGAGCGTCGAACACGAGCCGAACAACGATCGACAGTCGCCGCAAAGCGTTGCCGCTCCCGTCGTGTTGTACGGTCAGTTTCGCTCGGCGACCGATCGAGATTGCTTCAAGGTTTCTGCCAGGAAGGGCGAGCGTCTCAGGTTTGAAGCATCTGCCTGGCCGCCGGGAACGCCGACTCTTCCCGTCGTCTCGATCGTCGCCCCCGACGGAAAGTTGCTCAAAGAAGCCCGAGCCGTTTCGGCAGCCGATGGCGTTGCACGCTTTGTGTGGACGGCAAAGAAAGATGGCAAAATCGTCGTGCAGCTGCAGGATCTTCGACACGGTGCGCGCGGCGGAGCGGAGTTCGCCTGGCGGCTGGTGATCGAGCCGGACGATCCGGACTTCGCTCTCGAAGCGGCCACCGATTCGCTGATCGTCACGCAGGGCAAGTTGTCGACGTTCGAAGTGAAAGCTCGTCGCGACGGCGGACTGGCTGAGCCGATCGAACTGACGTTCGAAGGTTTGCCGGAAGGCGTCACGGTCGAGGCCGCCGTCATCCCCGAAGGCAAGTCGTCCGCAAAGATCAAGTTCACCGCCACCGAGAACGTCGTGTCGGCGAGTTTCCCTCTGCGGGTTATCGGCACGGCAACGTCAGGTGAGACAACCATCGAACGAGTTGCAAAATTCCGGCATCTGGGTGTTGACGCCGAGGGAGTTTCGGTTGGTTCGCCCACAACCGAAACGCTGCATCTTTCGGTGCAGTACAAGCCGTTATTTCGATTGTTCTGCGAAGAAGCCTACCTTTACGCACACCGCGGTTCGGTTTTCCCCTACCCGATGGAAGTCGAGCGGCTCAACGGTTTCGACGGTCTGATTCGAATTCAGCAGGGAGACCGGCAGAACCGCGACATGGATGGTGTCGAAATGTTTGACACCATCATCAAGCCGGGCGAAACGACAACGATCCTGCCCATTCACCTGCCCGAGACAATGGCCATCAACGTGCAGTCTCAGACGCAGTTGTATTCCCAGGCCTGGGCAAGTTTCACGGACCCGCAAGGGAAAGAACAGTCGGTGCTCGTGCTGGCTGAAAAACGCAACATGCTCCGCTCGATGCCGCCGGTCGTGAAACTGCGGTCGGTCGACGAGACGATTTCAGCAGCCGCGGGCGAAACGGTGTCGTGCCGACTCCGCCTTCAGAGAACATCCAACTTCGACGGCCCGATGAAGATTGAGCTGCTGAACCAGTTGCCGGATTCGTGCGTCGAAGTGGGCACCGCCAGGTTCGCCGCCGGCGCCGCTGAAACAACGGTCTCCGTCAAAGTGGTCCCCGTGAAAGTGGCCTCACCAAAGGGCGAAAGCCCGATCACGCTTCGCTTCCGAGCAACCGGTCAACTCAACGATCGGATTCTGATTTCCGAAACGGAAGTGACGCTGAGTATCGAATAGAGCATCTTCAATATTAGTCTTTAATGAGCGGCACGACTCGCGCCGGCTATGGCCGTTCCACTCACGAAAAACTCAGTAAACGAGGCCTGACGACACAATCGGGTTCCGGCTGCCTGGGAGCCGTGCTTCTGGCTTCAGCCATGCCACTGGCTTCAGCCATGCCACTGGCTGCGGACTGGTCAATGTTCAATTGAGGACGCCTTGTTCGATCGCTCGCGCATGTCGAATTCCCAATTGAGAAATGGAACGATGAATCGACTCACGGCTTTTGTCCTCGTATTGCTTGTGGCGAGTTTCAGCTCAGCCAGCGAACGTCCAAACATTCTGTTGATCGTGTCCGAAGACAACGGTCCGGAGCTGGGGTGCTACGGCGATCCGTACGCGCAGACGCCGGTGCTGGATCATCTCGCGGCAACGGGCGTTCGGTTTGCAAACGCGTTTGTGCCATATCCGGTTTGCAGTCCGTCGCGAGCGTGTTTTCTGACCGGCCTTTATCCACATCAGAATGGACAGGTTGGACTGGCGACTCATAAGTTTGCGATGTTCGAAGGCACTCGCACGCTTCCGTCGATTCTGCAGAACAACGGTTATCGGACGGGCATGATCGGCAAGCTGCATGTGAATCCGGAGAAAGAATTTCCGTTCGACTTCCGCAAGATCACCGGTGCGAACTTCGGTAGCCGGAACATGAGCAACTATGCCGACGCCGCGGCCGAGTTCTTCAAGCAGGATTCCAACGAACCGTTCTTCCTTTCCATCAACTATCCCGATGCACATTTTCCGCTGCTTCGCCAGCAGTTTGGATTGCCGAAAGTGCCGATCGAGGCCGCCGACGTTCGCCCGTTGCCGTGGGTCGGTGTCGATTCACCGCGGCTCAGGCAATTCACCGCGGACTATTACAACTGCATGCGGCGACTCGACGACGGCATCGGCATGCTGCTCGAACAGCTGAAAGAAAGCGGGCACGCCGAGAACACGCTGATTGTTTACATCGGCGATCACGGTGCTCAGTTTTCGCGAGGCAAGTGTTCGGTTTACGAAGCCGGGCTGCGGATACCGATGATCGTTCGCTGGCCGGGGAATCAGGTTGCCGGGACCGTGCGTGACGAACTCGCATCGACACTCGATCTCGTCCCGACGTTTCTGACCGCCGCTGGCATTGATGTTCCGAACGAACTGCCGGGGCATGTCCTGCAGCCGCTGCTGAGCGGCGAGGCTGCTCCGAGCCACTGGCGAAAACACATCGTCGGCTTCACGACGGGCGCCGCTCCGGGCATCTTCTACTTTCAGCAATCGATCAGGGGCACGCGGTACAAGCTCATCCTGAACCCGATGGCCGAGACGTCCGACAACAAGAACCTGTTCGCTGAGGCTTATCTCAAACAATACAACTCGCACTTCGCAGCGGGCTGCACGGCTGAGGAAATTTCGACCGCGCCGCAGGCCATTCAGGGTGCCTATCACCGCTTCCTGACTCCGCCGCCGTCCGAACTGTACGATCTGCAGAATGACCCGCACGAATTCACCAACCTCGCGGACTCGCCATCGCACGCGGAGATAAAGACTCGACTGATCGCAGCGTTTCGAGCGTGGCAGCAAGCAACGTCCGACCCGTTCGCGGACCCGGACAATCTCAAATCATTTACGCGTTCACAGTTGGACGCGATCAATACGAACTACCGTCGGGACAAAACATTCCGCTGGCCCTACCTGGACAAATTCAGGAAATGAAACATCTCATTACGATCCTTGCCGTCGCCGTCGTCAGTTGCGTCGCGCCGCACTTTGCCGGGGCGGCTGCAAAACCAAACGTTCTCTTCATCGCCATCGATGACCTGAGGCCGGAACTCGGTTGTTACGGCGCTGACCACATCACCAGCCCGAACATCGACGCCCTTGCCGCAAGCGGCGTTCGATTCAATCGAGCGTATTGTCAGCAGGCGATCTGCGGCCCGTCCCGTGCGAGCGTCCTAACCGGATTGAGACCGGATTCGGCGAAAGTTCATGGCAACCACACGCACTTTCGAAGTCACTATCCCGACATCGTCACGCTGCCGCAGCACTTCAAAAACAACGGCTATCACACGCGAGCGATGGGCAAAATTTATCACGGCGTGTTTCCCGAAGGTTCCAGCAGAACGGTTGCCGACACGTTTGGTGATGCGCCGTCGTGGTCAGTGCCGGCGTTCCGCCCGGGGCCACGTTACTATTACACGGAAGAGGGCATTAGTGCGGCCAAAGAAATTTACGAGAAGATCTACAAGCCGACGACCCCTGGACCAGACGACTGGACGAAGAAGCTGGTCTTCGGACCGGCCACGGAGGCTCCAGACGTCCCCGACTCGACTCTTTACGACGGACAGGTTGCTGACCGAGCCGTCGCTTCGCTGAAAGAACTCAGCCAGAGACCGGACGATCCGTTTTTCCTGGCCGTCGGTTTCATCAAGCCGCACTCACCGTACATCGCTCCGAAGAAATACTGGGACCTTTACGATCCGGCAAAGATTGAGATTGCCGGCCAGACCGACTTCCTGGCAGGCGTACCAAAGGTCGCCCTGCACGGATCAGGAGAACTGCGCCGCTACACGGACCAGGCAAAGAGTGGTCCAATTCCTGATGAAGCCCAACGGCGAGTCAAACACGCCTACTACGCATGCATCAGTTACATCGATGCGCAGGTCGGACGCGTCCTCGCGGCTCTTGATGAACAGGGCCTGCGAGACAACACGATCGTCGTGCTGTGGGGCGATCACGGCTATCACCTGGGTGAACAGAATCTGTGGGGCAAGACGACCAACTTCGAACTCGATACACGAGTGCCGCTGATCGTGCGAGCGCCCGCTCGCCAGGGAAACGGTCAGACATCCGACGCTCTTGTCGAACTGGTTGATCTCCTTCCATCGCTGACCGATCTATGCGGACTGCCTCAACCCCACGAACTGGAAGGCACTAGCTTTGTCCCGCTGTTGGACACTCCTCGCATCCCCTGGAAGAAGGGTGCGTTCTCTCAATTCACACGCGGCAAAGTTCGTGGATACAGTATCCGCACGCACTCGTCTCGCTACACCGAATGGCGAAACACGACGACGCAGGAAGTGACGGCTCGCGAATTTTATATCTACGGTGACGAGCATCCACTCGAACCACCTAACCAGGCAGAGGATGTGCCCGAGCTCACAGAGGCCTACGCATCACGCCTCGCCGCCGGTCATGGTTGGAAGACAGTCCGCCGCGAATTGAATCGTTCTGTCACGGATCTCAAATTCAACATCGCGAAAGTCTTCACCGACCACATGGTCCTGCAGCGTGGGCAACAGATTCTGGTCTGGGGCACCGCCGCCGCTGGCTCGTCGATTGATGTCGGCTTTGGAAATCAACAAGGGCACACAACAGCGAGCCCGGCCGGCAACTGGCAAGTCGTCCTGGATCCTCGTCCCGCCAGCACGACGCCCGCCGACCTGACCGTCAACGACCAGACAATTCGCGACGTCCTGGTGGGAGATGTGTGGCTCTGCTCCGGACAATCCAACATGCGGTGGATGCTCAAGCAATCGCAAGACGCTGATGCGGAGATCAGTCAGGCGGCCGATGTGACAAACCTGCGACTGCTGGATTTGACCGCAGAGATTTACCCGGTTGGTCGCGCTTACGATCGCGAAGACCTCCGCAAAACGACTGCGGACAATTACTTCGCCTGGTCCGGCTGGCAGCCCGCGACGTCTGGATCCGCGGCGTCCTTCTCGGCGGTCGCGTGGCACTTCGGCAAACGTCTGCGTGAACTGAATCCTGATGTCCCTGTCGGGTTGATCCATAACTCGATCGGCGGCACGCCCATGGAATCGTGGATCCCTGAATCAACGTTGGTGGCGGACCCAGAACTTCAGCGGCTGGTCACTTTCCCGTGGCACGCCGAAAACCACCCTGACTATCCGAAATGGTGCGGGCTGCGAGGCCGGCAGAATCTCGCGAAGTATTTCGCGTCGCCGGACGGCCCCGTTCCCCATCATCCGTTTGAACCAGGCTTTTTATTCGACGCGGGAGTCGCGCCACTCTCAAAGTTTCCGATCAGCGGAATACTTTGGTACCAGGGTGAGTCCAACGCCACTCAGGACGGAGCGAACAGTCCACCCATCAACCCGGCCTGGAATCATCGTCTGTTTCTTTCGCTGATCAGCAGTTGGCGTGAAGTTCGGCAGGCACGCGAATTGCCATTTGTCTTCGCCCAACTGCCCGGCCTGAATCGAAACTGGCCACTGTTTCGCGAGATGCAACTAGAGACTGCAGTGGCAGATCCCAATGTCCACATGGCGGTAACCATTGACGTCGGACATCCGACCAACGTGCATCCGCCCAACAAACGACCCGTCGGCCGCCGGATGGCGGAACTCGCGCTGGCCCTCGCCGCCAGCCCGGTTACGACAGCGATAACGCCGGAGTCCGGCGCGATCACTTTCGATCAACCGGTCAAATCCAGTGATGGAAACCCGATCCGAGGCTTTCAGCTCGCTGGAGTCGACGAAGTGTTTTATCCGGCGACCGCGACCGTCATCGGAAAAACGGTGAAGGTCGTCTGTGACAAAGTCAGTTCACCGGTCGCCGTCCGCTTCGGGTGGGAGAACGACCCGGACCTCAACCTGGTCGGAGTCAACGGGGAGCATCCAGTCTCGCCGTTTCGAAGCGACCGCTGGGAGACCGCCGAAGCCAGGCTTCCAGGAATCCCACCTCAGCCTGAGCCGTTCCTGCCTGCTGGGTTTACCGGGTTCGAAAAGGTAAAACCCGGACCATTGAAGATGGGCATTTTTGGAGGTGCGATCTGGAAAGCACCGCTGGGGCATGCCGAGATTTCCACGAAGCTCGCACGGACCGGACAACAGTGCCTCCACTTGATGGGCGGCAAGCATTCCGAAGTGGAGTTCACTCTTGCATCAAAGTATGTAGGAAAGTTGCACGCGGGCAAGAAGTACGCCCAACTGACATTTGCGGCCGAACGCTGGACTAAACGTGCTCCGTTTACATTTCGCGTCGAAGCAGCGGTGGCGAATGGGAAGTGGCAGGAAATTTACGACGGCGACAAGGCAGTGAAAGTCGGGCGCCCTTACCTCAATCGAGTCGATATCTCGTTGCCAGATGGTGCCCGACAATTTCGCATGACCTGCACATCACCGCCTGGTACCGGGATTCTGATCGATGATATGAACCTGGTCGAAGCCAAACCGATGACGGTGACTCGCGTGGCCGTTCTTCAACAGACGGCTCCCGTTTTGATCGGGCAGAAAAATAGTCCGCTGCTTCAGTTGGAGATTGAAACCGAAGGCAGCCTGTCTCCACGTAGATTGTCGGCCGTTGAATTCGCTCTTCCGACAGGCGGCGATGCCATTGGTGAGGTTCGCTTTCAGGGACAGACCGTAAAGCCCGGCAGCGGCCTCTCATTCAAGGTGGACATCCAGCTTCGACCGGGTATGAACAGTTTTCCGCTCACGTGCGAACTCGTCTCAGATGCCAGCCTCGATGAATTTGTTACCGCAGTATGTTCCAGCATCCAGCTTGACGGCAAACAAGTCGTCAAGCCGGAGGCCGGCAGTTCCAGTATCCGCAGACGAATCGGAGTGGCCGTTCGGCAACACGGCGACGATGGAGTTCACACCTACCGAATTCCGGGCATCACAACGACCAACGACGGAACGCTGATCGCGGTCTACGACAATCGAAATCAGCGAGGCGGCGATCTGCCCGGAAACATCGACGTCGGCATGAGCCGCAGCACGGACAGAGGCCAGACCTGGGAGCCCATGCGAGTGATCATGGATATGGGCGTCGATCCGAAGTGGAGTTACGACGGCATCGGCGACCCATCGATCCTCACCGACCGAGTGACCGGTGACATTTGGGTAGCCGCGACGTGGAGCCACGGAAACCGATCGTGGCATGGTTCTGGTCCCGGAATGAAGCCCGAAGAAACCGGACAATTCATGCTGGTCAAAAGCGCCGACGACGGCAAAACCTGGTCGAAGCCGATCAACATCACGCCGCAGGTTAAAGTGAATCCGAAGTGGCGATTCGTGCTCGACGGCCCCGGCAACGGCATCACGCTGAAGGATGGCACGCTGGTTTTCCCGGCGCAGTTTCGAGGCGAAGACGGCGAACCGGTCAACGGAAAACCGTTCTCGACAATCATATCGAGCAAGGACCGAGGCAAGACGTGGATCATCGGAGCGGGCGTGAAGATTGACACGACCGAAGCGCAAATCGTTCAACTCGGAGACGGCTCGATCATGATCAACTGTCGCGACAACCGAGGCGGTTCACGCAGCGTCTACACAACAAACGACCTTGGCCAGACATGGAGCGAGCATCCCACCACTCGGAAAGCGCTGCCCGAACCGGTCTGCAATGCGGACATACTGCGGGGCGTTCATCCGAAGCACGGTCCCCTGGTTTTCTTTTCGAACCCGAACACAACTCGCGGGCGGCATCATTTCACAATGAAAGTCAGCAATGACGAGGGTATGACGTGGCCCGAAAAATGGCACACGCTGTATGACGAGCGTCCCGGCAGCGGTTACTCAACGTTGACACAGATCGACGACCAACATGTCGGAGTGCTCTACGAAGGTCCCGGTGAGCTGTACTTCCTGCGGTTCTCAATCGACGAGCTGCTTTGGCAGTAAGCAGGCTACGCGATCAATTCGGGAATCGGGCGGCCCTGGTCGACGATCGGCGTTGGACGGCCGTTGAAGTCTTTGATTGCGATGTTCGAAGAATCGATGCCGAGGTGATGGTAGATCGTTGAAAGGAAATCTCCGGCACTGCAGATCCGCTCGATGGAATCTTCGCCGCGTTTGTCTGTTGCTCCGATGAAGCGGCCGGTTTCGATGCCGCCACCAGCCCAGATGTTGGAGAACGCTCGCGGCCAGTGATCGCGGCCGGGTTGTTTGGTTCCTGCTGCCGCGCTGGCATTTCCGGCGCCTGTGCTCGGTTGGTGGCTGATCTTTGGCGTACGACCGAATTCACCGGTCACAACCACGAGCACGCGTTTGTCGAGCCCTCGATCATAAATGTCTTCGATCAATGCCGAAACGGCTTGATCGTACGCCCTGGCTCGGAATCGCAGAGCGTCAAAGACGTGATGATTGACGGCGTGATCGTCCCAGTTGTTGACTCGGCCGCAAAGCGGTCCACGCAGACTGGAAGTCAAAACTTCGACGCCCGCTTCGACCAGCCGGCGGGCGAGCAGCAACTGTTGCCCCCAGGTGTTTCGACCGTAGCGGTCTCGCGTGCGGTCATCTTCTTTCGTGAGATCAAACGCGTCTTTCGTTTTTGGATTGGTGAGAAGGGTCATCGCCTGAGTTTCGAACTCGTCCAAGGCCTGAAGTTCGCCGGCCTGATCGAACGCTCGTTCCAGCGTGTCCAAGTTCTGCCGGAGCGACGCTCGACGGCCCAGATGCTTGACCTCCGCCTGGTCCGTCAGGCCGATGTTCGGAACGACAAACTTCGGACTGTTCGGGTCGCCGCTCACAGAAAATGGCGAGTACGCATCACCAAGATACGCGGGACCGTTGTAAGAAGTCGGCGGATTGACACCGACGTACGCTGGCAGCGGGACTGTCCGAGGGCCTTCCAGAGACCTCAGGTAATTGGTAACCGACATCCAGTCCGGTAGCCGCGGCTTTGGCTTGTCGCGAGTGTCCGTATCTCCGGACAGCATTTGCATAGAACCGGCAGGATGCCCGCCCGCTCCCTGCCTCATTGAACGCAGCACGGTGAACTTGTCGGCAATCTTCGCCTGCATCGGCAGCAACTCGGTGAAGTGCATGCCCGGCACTTTGGTCGGGATCGTGCTGAACGGTCCGCGGTACTCGCTGCCTGCCTGTGGCTTCGGATCGTACGTGTCGATGTGCGAACATCCGCCCGGCTTCCAGACCATGATCACAGCCGTCTTCTCATCCGTCTGCGATGCGGCACTGGCGGCTTTGAGCCGCAGCATTCCCGGCAGACTGAGAGACGCGAAGCCGGCCAGCCCCATTTTCATGAAGCCTCGGCGACCGTCCGGTCCGGGGCAGGCGATGTTTGATGATGCGTTAAACGGATGAGTCATTTCTTCTCCGCTGGTTTGACGCGAATCGAAATCGGCGTTGAGACCACGATGTCGACAATGTCCTTCGGCTTAGCCGCCGCCGTGGCACTCTTCAGCTTTTTATCAGCCGCGGCGGCAGCCGCATCGGCCAGCTTCTTTTTCACAACGGCGGCCTGAGCAGCTTTATCGGCTTCTGACTTCTGTTCCGCCGGTGCAGTTTTTGCCGCCTCCGTCAAAGCCTTGACGACGGCCGCCAAGGCCTCGGCTTCCTGCTGAGCGGTCTTGAGAATCGCTTCCGCAGCAGAGACGGCCTCAACGTTGTATCGGTATTTTGCGACGGCGCTGCCATAGAAAGCGATCGTGTAGTCACCCGGAGGTGTTTTCAGTTTCGCCAGATCCAGCACAGCTTCTGAGCTTTCCGCAGTGAGAGATGCATCGAAAGCAGGCACGCCCTCAAATCCAGGTCCGAAGGTTTTCAGGCTGATATTCGCACCGGAGAAGTCACAACGACGCGAATGGATCAGCGGCAGTGTCAATTTTTCTCCAGCGACGACGTCCCAGACTTTACCTTCTGTCGACGCAATCGTGATCGGAGCAAACTCAGAACCACTGACGGAAACGGGAACGTCGGCAAGCAGTCGCGGGCTGGGAATCTCGCTCCATGCGTTTGGAACTGGCCAGGCCATCGAAGCCAGCCGGCACGGACGTGTGACTTCTTTACCATCGATCGTCGCTTTGCCGACGAACGAAGCGCTGGTCAATCCTCGTGGTGTATTCTGGTCGGCTGTGATCAGCATGATGCCTCGCGATTTGCCGGCTGGAATCTTCAGCCCAGCGGCAGTGACTCCGTCGGGCAGGTTGCCCATCTCCAGATCGATCTCGCCAGCGAAACCGTCACGCCGAACAACGACGACTTCCAGAGCGATGGTTGCTCCGCCGCGTAGAGCGATCGGCTTGGAAAGCGCGTTGCGGTCGCCGTTTCGCAGGTTCATGTGCAATGCCCAGCCGACGAGCGCAAAGTCAGGCTGTGCTTTTCGGACGATGAGCCGGTAGATATTTCGAGGATCTTTTCGAGTTCCGCCGAACAGGTCTCGCAGTTGCAGGCGGTGAACGCCGTCTTCTTTGATTTCGACTTCTCCGATGATGTCCGGCGAGCCGGCGTTGTAAGGAGGGCCGTTATACGAATACCCGTTGCTCGACACTTGCACGGGGCTGGGAATGTCGGCCAGTTCGACGACGTCGGTCAGCTTCTCCGATTCGCCGTCGTTAGCAACGTGCTGCACAACGATCGACGGGTCTGTCTGGAGACCGAATCGTTCGGAAGCGACCTCGACCCACCAGACGTCGCCCTTCTTTGCGGTAAATTCAAATGTGTCGACATCGGCAGCGGGGAAGAAGCTGCCGGCGATGTCGCATGGGAGAGTGACTTTCTGCGCTTGAGCGTGTTCGTTGTTTGGCTCTGACTCAGAGGCCGCCGCGGTTGCAGCGAGACCTGTCGGTGGCCAGGAGAACGAGCTGACCGTTTCAGTCGCTGGCAATCTCGGCACGACCTCGCCGTTCTTCGCTTCTTTGACGGCCAGCCGGTAGAAGTGATACGGCCCGCCGCTGAACGTCAGGTCGTGAAGTTTGATGACGTACTTGCCCGATTCGGGAACGGTAAAGTCCAACGCTCCACCTCGCCGTTCGACGACCAGGTCGGCCCCTTGAGCGTCAGCGATGATCACAACCGGTTTCAGTTTCGAATCGATCCCGGTCGCGGCGCAGTCAACGATGATTCGTTGGTCTTTGGTCGCTTCGAATGAGTAATAGCTCACAGCCTGCTTCGTCATGACGGCGTTGCAAATCGAATTGATCGGCAACGCGGCTGCCGTCTCCAACGATGTGTTCGCAGCGGCTTGCGTCACTTCCGAAAGCGATCCCACGTTGAACACTCGTGACGATGAAACGCCGAGTCGTGTCATCATTCGTGCTTCGTGAATGCCCACCGGGCAGTCTTTGGCAATCTGAACGACGAACTGATTCGCAATTGTCTTTCCCGAGCCGTCCACTTTCGGCGAGGCCGTAATGCCAGAATGCGAGAAACTCAGTTCGTCCGCATTTTCGAAATTTGCACCGGTGATGGTGATCGCGACGCTCGTCCCCACCTGTCCGCCCATTGGCATTGTTGTCAGCAGCCGAGGTGCAGGCAGACACACAGCCTGTGCCCAGGAACTTGTCGTCATCAGCAGCAAAACTGCGACCGTCAATGCGGCGATGATCGCCAGCATACAGACTCGAGGAATCCGAAATCGCCGGTATACGACAAAGCGGATTCCAGATCGCAATGTGGTGTTCATGTTGGTCTTCATGACGGTTCTCAATGGTTAAAGAGGAATTCCTTCGAATTCATCAACGCCCAGATCAGATCCTGAAAGTTTCCGCGAGCGGCAGTACTTTTTGCAATCGGCTTGCCCGCCGAGTCAGTCAATGGTTCGTTCAGATAGGCAATCGCAGTGGCCATTTCGTCTGGCCGAGGTTTCCGCGAAAACGCAGCGAGGTACAATTCCGAAATCTTGTCTTCATCGGGAACGTCCTGTGTTGCCAGCCGAGCGGCGCGACCGCCACCGACGGCCAGTTTCGATTTGATCTCGGACGAGTTAATCAGATGGAGGCTCTGCGCGAGACTCGATGATTGAACACGCTCGCACTCGCAGACGCTCAAACTGTTCGGACGGCCGAAGACCTGCAGCAGCGGCGACGCTCGGTTGTAGCTGTTGTCAGGCAGCGCGACCGCTCGCGTGCCGGGCGGAAGGTTTGCAAACGTCGTCTTTGCTCCGGTTAAGAAGTCGATCGAATCGAGCAGGACTTCTGCTTGCATACGCCTCGGGTAGTAACGTGAGTAATTCTGCCGATCGACAACGTTGTAGTTGTTCGGTTTCGCGCTGAGCTGGTAAGCGCTCGAACGAGTGATCTCTCGAATCAGACTTTTCAGATCAAAGCCGCTGTTGATGAAGTGTTCTTCCAGTGCGGCGAGGAGTTCCGGATTCGTCGGTGGATTTGTGTCGCGGATGTCGTCTTCGGGTTCGATCAGACCGCGAGTGAAGAAGTGCTTCCAGTATCGATTCACGAGAGCCTTCGCAAAGAACGGGTTTTCTTTGGCACTCATCCAATCGGCGAGTCGAAGTCGCGGGTCTGCGTCCGGCGAAATCTCTCCGACATCGTCTCCAAAAGCGGCAGGCTTCAAGGCTTCGCCGGTTTTGACATTCTTTGCGGTCGCGATTCCTCGTTTGTGGAAGATCAGATCCTCGCCGCGCGTTCCGGTTGGTTTTCGTCCGACCTGACTGAAGAACGCGGCAAAGCTGTAATAGTCATCCTGGCTCCAACGCTCGAACGGATGATGGTGACACTGGGCACACTGCATCCTCACTCCGAGAAACAACTGCGCGACATCTTCAAGCTGCTGCTTCGGCTCCTTCACCCGTTTGTACCAGGCGACGGGCGGGTTGCCGATCACCGTCCCGGTGGCCGCCAGAAGTTCTCGAACGATTTGATCGTAAGCAACATTGGCAAGCAGGCTGTCACGAATCCAGGCATGGAAGGCGAAGTTGGACGTGATGTCGCTGGCGTCGTCGCGACGGTTCTTCAACAGCGGAGTCCACTTGCCGGCGAAGTAGTCGGCATAGTCGGGGCTGCGGAGCAACGCGTCGATGACGTTGTCTCGCTTGCTGGCGTCCGTGCTCGCCACGAAAGCGGTCGTCTCGCTTTCCTTCGGCAGTCTTCCGGCAATGTCGAGAGTCACGCGCCGCAGGAACGTTACATCGTCACAGACTGGCGAAGGCGGAATTCCAATCGCCTTCAGATTCGCAAAGAGGTGTTTGTCAACGAAGTTCTTTTCGGGCGGCAGCGACTCGATTGGCGATCCCAACGGAACAGCCGCCGTGAAGACCGCGACCTTTCCCTGGTAACGCACCATAACCGCGACCTTGCCAGGAATATCCTGAACATGGACGAGGCCGCGCTCAGAAACGTGCGCCATCGCCTCGGAGTTCGATTCGTAAAGTGCAAGCTCGGTCACATCGCGAACGCTGCCGTCGGAGTACGTCGCCACGGCGGCCAGCTGCTGCTCGCCGGACATTTGGACCGTCCCACCAGCTGGCTCTACTTTGACCGAAACCAGATGCGGCTCGGTGTCTAATCCGAACGGAGTCCCTTGTTCAATCCATCGGCGAATCGTTGCGTAGCCGACGGAATTTCGCGCCAGCCGGATTCCACCGCCATGCGGAGTCTGCCCGGACGCTTTTCGCAGAACCAGACTGCGGTCAGGAACCGCGGGAAAGATCCGCCGACCATGTCCATCTTTGACAAGACTCTCGTAGTCTTCAGCTGGTTCAAAACCCAATAGTGAAAGCTGAAACCCCTTTTGCCCGCCACCGGCCTTCGCATGACAAACCCCGACGTTGCACCCAGCCTTTGACAAAACGGGCATCACGTCATTCACAAAGCTGACCGGCTTTGCGGTCTCGCCACTCAATACCGGAGTTCCAAGCAGCAACACGACGACCAACGCGCAGAGCCGGCCCGCAGGCACGCGATGAAAATCGTAACGGTAGGTTTGATCGGCCATGTCGTTTCCGATAGAGGCCACAAGGGAGGAGCGACGAAACAGGTCGTCACGGCGAGGAGGGAAATCAGCGGCAGGGATCGAGCGTGACCGAATCAGCCACGCGGGACCGAATTATCGTACCCAACACGATTCTGCCCGTCGACCTCCAATTCAACGGTGGCGACGAATGAGTGGCCGAAAAGACAGTTGAAGCGAGTATTTCAGCACAAAAAGCTATCGCAAGCCTGCGACAAATTTGCCTGTCGATTTCAACGATCGTCAGGACGCATCAACTCTGAACGAAGACGATGAAATTCCGCTCGGTCAGGTTTGCCCGTGATTGTGTAGGCATCTGAAAGCCAGTCGTGAAGTTGCCATGCCGATGGGTTCAGTTCGAGACCTCGTTCGGCAATTCCGATCCCTGAATCCAATTGTGATAATTGTCCGAGACTGAGCGCGTAGCGCCCATGCAGATCGTGTCGCCAGGGCATGAGTTTCAGCAAGCGATCAAACAATGGCGCACTGGCTTGAAATTCCCGTCTTTCCTGATGAAGTGTTGCAAGTCTCTCAAGTGCCGTTTCGTTTTCGGGTTCCAGTTCCAGCAGATGCCGCCAAGCTACGGTCGCCATATCAGGACGTCCGTGCAACGAATAGCAAGTTCCCAGCGCAAGCAGTACGTGGGGGTCTTCCGGCACAATTTTTCGAACGGTTTCAAGAATGGCACTCGCCTGTTTTGCGAGTAATCCGTTCTTCTCATCGTTCGCAAACTTTGCCATCACGAGCCCACGTGCACGCCGTTGTTCCCATTCCGGCACCTCAGTTCCCGCAGGAGAAAACACATTCAGCACGGCTTCCTGCTTACGCACAACCGGTTCAAGGAACGGCTTCCGCGGAACACGATGGTCTGTTTGCGAGGTATGTGGCACATCACTGGCATCCAGACGTGGCATGTGGCAATCGATACAAGAATCGCCGATCGATTCAAACCGGCGTTCTTCGGCAGGCTCCAGACATTCTGATGCACCATTTCCGTGGCATTCGATGCACTTGCTGCGGAAGTACTCAACACGATCCTCAGGTGCAGTCGCCGCGTGCGGATCGTGACACGATATGCAGCCAAGCTGACCAGCGCTTTCTTTATAGCAGCGACTTGCCATCATCTGACGCGTCTGACTAACTGCTTTCGTGGATGTCCCAGAGGCCGAATCCGATTCACGCATAAATATTGTCCAGATATCATCCAGCGAGTCGCCTGGTCGAAAGTCATACTCAGTACGACCATATCTCAGAACGCGATCTGCGCCCTGCAAATGGCACTGGTTGCAGACAGCATCCCGCAAATGTGGTGAAAGTCGCTCAGGATTCACAATGGGATCAATTTCTGTTTTTCCCTCACGCTGTCGATGATAGGCGATGTGTCGTCCTCCGGGACCGTGACAACGCTCACATCCAATCTGCTCTTCAATAAATGGCGGCGAATGAAATCGGTCAGCAGCCCTGAGGTCATGAGCTGGACGGCCGGAGTGGCAGTTGACACACGCATCAACGGCCCGTCGTTCGAAACGGCGATTGTTGCGTGAATAGCCGGGGGACAAATCCCACCGGGACTTCTCGGAGTACCAGGTGATAGGCGACATGAAAAACATTCCTCCTCGATCAATCAGGTAGGAATGGCCTCTCTGTCCTGAGCCGATTTCATAATGAACTTCAACTGCCTGGTCGTACAATTCTTCGTTTTCACCACCAGTGCGAACTTCATGATGCAGCACTCTGTCACCTTCGGATTCGACGTAATACCGCAGTGTTCCTTCCTGGTGTGTCCCAGGTGGCGTGGTGAACTCTGGGGGCGATGAATTGCCTTTACTGGCGTGTGCTGCAGTCACCCGTGTCAGGGATCGTGACATCGGATGAGTCGCGTATTGCGATGCAACTTCGGCATGACACTCCGTACATGCGACAGAGCCGACAAAGTCATCCACCGGAGAAGGAGGCAGTTGAGGCGGACTGACATTTGATGGATGGTTGGACTTGCTGGTAACTCGCGATGACGGCAGGTCTGCCAGCGGATCGTCGGCTAGCCTTCCACTGATAGTTACGCCCAATGCAACCACAGTCGCAACAACGACGGCGGCCAGTAAACATTTGGCAGACATACAGCTCTCTCGGACTTTCATGATTTAAGATGCCGTGCGGAGCGGTGTCAGTCTTGCTACAAAGAGCTTGAGGAAGGGGCGTGCGATTCGATGATCGTCAACGACTCGTCCACACAAACACCGTCAAGGTGCTGAGTCTGTCCAGAACTCCATCGAACTGAAATCGAACAATCGACCTCACTGCTGGCAAGGCCGAAGAACAATACAGGTTCGTGAGCAGAACAATAGCTCGTGCCACCGGCAAGATGTTGAACGAGCTTTGTTTCGTTTTGCTGTACGGTGACGATTGCTCCTGTCCCATCGCGATTTCTGTCCCTCCCGATCAATCGTACTTTGAGCCAATGACCGTCAAGGCGTTCGTTTCGAAGTAGAGCAGCAGCAGCACCCTGGTTCAAAATCGCGATGTCCAGATCGCCATCGAGATCATAGTCGGCTTTGGACACGCTTCGTCCTACGTGAGCTGAGCCAAAATATTCACCACTCTTGATGCCCGACTCGATCCATTGCTGTCCACCAAAGCTGAAAAGCTGGCATGGCATTTCGAGCAACTCACCTCGATCACGCCAATCGTCAATGTGTCCGTTGGCAATGATGAGGTCTTCATTGCCGTCAGCATTGAAGTCGCACATGACTGTTCCAAACCCGAGGTACTCAAGCGTTCGCACATGGAGTCCCGTCTGGCGTGTCGCGTCGTAAAATCCTGCTGGCCCCAGATTGGAATACATCGTGTTTGAGTCGTCGGTAAAGTGGGTGACGTAGAGATCCGGGAATCCGTTGCGGTCGAAGTCGCCGAATGCGACTCCCATGCTCGCCTGATACTGTCCCAGGCCGCTGATGGCACATCCCATTGTGCCAGCGACCTCCTGGAACTGGCCGTCCCCCTCGTTGATGAATAAGAAGTTTGCCGTCGTGTCATTGGCGACAAAGACGTCGGGCAGATCGTCCCCATTCATGTCAGCGATCGCCACTCCGAGCGACTTGCTTTTCTGGCCAACCAACCCCCAGTCAGTTGCGACTGGAGTGAATCCTCCGTCGCCATCATTCCGAAACACTGCATTTGGACTTGCGTCCAGATCTTCTGGATGGCACACCGCTGGACGTCCAGCTTTGTCTTGACACGGGTGCGGGGCATATCGGTCATAGGCGATATAATTGCAGACAAACAGGTCCAGGTCACCGTCTCCGTCCAAGTCACTCCATGCCGCGCTCGAACCCCAGTTTGGGTCGCCAACGGACGCAGGCGATGTGACGTTTGCGAATGTGCCGTCGCCCTGATTGAGAAACAGAACATTGGGACCTACGTTGGTGACGTAAATATCCTGAAACCCATCATTATCAAAGTCACCGACAGCCAGTCCCTGGCCGTACCCAGAATCTGCAACGAAAGCGGGCAGCGCTGTGTCGGAGAACTGCCCTGACTGGTTGCGCAGCAGACTGTTACGGCTTGATAACGACTCTTCACCGGGACCGGGCGTGGGGTTGCCCCCCTGCAAGCAATAAAAATCGAATTGTCCGTCTCGGTCAAAGTCGATCCAGCCGCCGCCGCCGCCAGTTGACTCAAACATCAATGCTCTGCCATTTGCACCCGAGTCAAACCGGAATTCAAATCCGGACTGCTGATGAACATCGACGAAAACGGGAAAGTCCACTGACAACGGCTCTTGTTGCGAGTCGTTTGGGGAAATCTCAGCGTTGCTTTTCGTCAACTTCGACGTCGCATTAATTGGCGGCCTCGGCGCTTGCGGTGACTGAACTTTCGGGCCGCAGCCGACGAAAAGTGACAAGCTCATTGCCACTGCGTTGCGTAACGATCGCACGTGAAGTTTCCTTCCTTTCGTCGGCATGAATACATTCTCACTCAGGTCGTGGCCCCGCATTTGTTTATGCGGATTGATTTAAACAGGCCCAGCCCAATTGCACGAGCCTGTGGCACACTGCAGCGAAGGGGGCCACAGTTTGTCCGCAACGAAACTACAACTCAAACACCATTCGCACTGGCAACCGGAGTTGGTGCATTTGTAACGCGAATGTTCGGCACCGGATACGAAAACACATCCTCGTAACCGATGGTTACGAGGATGTGTTCGAGCTAACGCAGAATACAGAAGCAGTCAATGTCGTGACCGAATCTGCTCATCGACATCGTATCCGTAGCGACTCTTAGAAGTCTCCGGCTGTTTCACCACCAGAGCGGGTGGTCAGAGCCTTGAGTACGCCTGGGGAATCAGGGAACCCGCCGGAAAACGGCGCACTGCCTGTGGCGGTATTCTGGCTGAGGAATTTGACTCCGCCATCTGCCATGAGTGCATGAGCACCACCAACATGGTTGCTGCTCCAGCCGGTGCAACGGCCATCATCGCCACCGTTTCCAGCAGGGACCTCTGCAGGATCAGCATTGATCGGGCCGGTGATTGTGGTAATCGATCCCATCGGGCTGAACCACAACCCCTGCTTGTTTGGTTCCGCTGGCAGCTCCTTGCTGAAATTCCAGTTTGCGTTTTCCACAACCGCGATTGTATTTGACGTACCATCGACAATCTTGACTAGTTTGCAGGCACCTCGCCACCAGAAAACTCCAGCGACTCTTTGGAGATTTTCGCCGGTGTCGTCAAAGCTGCGGTCAGGACTAACCCACGGAGCTCCATTACGCTGGGTGTCACCACAATCTTTCCAGCCAGTCCAGATCCAGCCCATGTTACCGACGTAGTCAGTCCCAGCTCCGTCGATGTTTCGAGAGTTACCATTCCAACCCCCGCCATCGTACCAAGGCGTACCGCTGTAAATCGCTGGCTGCGGATTACTCGGACAGAGCAGACCTGGGATGATAGTTCGGCGGACAATTCGATCTGCTGGTGTGTCAAGGCACTTATCCACGTTTGCTGTGCCGTTGATTCGACAGTCAAAGGAAAGTGTTTGGTAAAGCGGCGCTTGATCCATATACGGCAGACAAAGAGTCAACCAGCTTACCGCATGCGCGTTACGATCTGGCCCAAAACGCGTACCGTCGTAGTTCAGTGGAAACGTACTGTGCACATCATGGTAGTTGTGCATGGCAATGCCGATCTGCTTCATATTGCTCTGGCATTGCGAACGGCGAGCAGCTTCTCTCGCTTGTTGCACCGCTGGTAGCAGTAGCGCAACAAGAATCGCGATAATCGCGATCACTACTAGAAGTTCAATGAGTGTGAACGCTTTTCGTCCGCGTCGAAAAGGGGGGGGCATGGGCATCAGCATCTCCTCACGAAACAAAGAAACGATTAGGAACTTGACAGCAAATTCAGCTAAACCAAGACGATACACAAACTATCAGCGAACGGGTCCTGGAAAATTTCGAATGCACCCTTCAATGATTTCAGGCCACAACACAAGAAAGGATTATCGAAGTAAACGCTGTGTTGGTGCGAAGAGTCTAGATCTCAATCTTAAAGTGCGTGTCCCCGCTTGCCTCAACCTTGACCGACGTCGGAGTCTCTTCCAGATTCGTGTATTCCTTTGGAATCGGTCCGGTCTCTTTCATGGGATCTTCGGTTGGGGCACCACCGTCGGCTGACGAATACAGTGAATCGTTGGACTTGCTCGTATCAACCGTTGAAAGAATCACTTTGTGTGTTCCAGGGACTGCACCTTCGCCCGCATTCGGAGTCACAATGATGAAGCTACCATCGGCAGCCGTCTTGCCCATCGCCGAAGGACCTCCCGCAACGGGCATCAATGTAACCGTAACACCTTGAAGTGGCTTCCCGCCGACTGTCAGTATCCCAGTTACTGCATAGATCGTAGGAGCATCTTCTGCCCCCCCTCCGCAGCCAACAGACGACAGAAGTAAGCTGGCGGCAATCACGATTCCGAAACAACAATGCTGAGAGATTCTTGCGATCATTCGAGCTGCTAACCTTGTGAATTTGGTTCAATGGAATCGAGAAACGGTAAGACGAATTGGCACTGCACGTTTAGCTCAGAAATCCGAAATGTGTCTCTAAAGTTTCCATCCGGAATTCACCATGCGAATTTCGAAACATCGTAAACTACATCGGGAAAAAGGTAGCAGTGGATTCCTCAAATATCAATGTGGATCGCTGCCGAAATATCCGGCCAAGTTAAAGTGAACTTGCGTTTCATGAAAGCCGGGACATTACTTTCGTTTGTTGGAGTCATGATTTAGCGGAATCCGTCGCAATTCGGCTTTGAAACTACCGGATGCAAGGCTGAGCCATGCATCTGGCCACGGAATCGCAGTTGTCAAAACAATCTGCAGTACTGATTCGGCGACTGATCAATCCACCGCCAATGTATCCCACCGTTTCGAAATGTTTCTCGTTAGTCGGTTGGAACGCCTCTGTATTCCATTCCGCGGGCAATTACGCCAGCTTTGACCCGTGAACAGTAGTTGCTCATGCGGATGAATACTTCTCTTTCCACGCTGTCCGCGCTTGGTTGTTCCAAAAGCCGGCGTTCAAGCTCTTTTCCTGCCAAAGCCAGTTCAGAAGCTTCCGCAACTTCTTCAGAGTTCCCCTGCCGTCTCAGAATCGAAGTTAGCTCAAGCCTGACTCGCCAGTCCAAAGGGTACAATTGAAGTGCCTGACGGCAGGCTGTCTCTGCTTCGGCGAGCTGATTCCTGGCTGCGTAATGCCACGCCTGAAACCGAAAGAACCGCGAGTCAGAATCCGCTTCAGGTGGAATCTGCTTGAGTAACGACTCGACCTGTTTCATGTTGCCATCGTTGATGGACCTTGCGATGTGATGAGCAAGGACCTCCAGATTGTGCGGGTACTTTTCCAGCAATTCATCAATGAGCGATTGGTCCCCCGGAGCCGCTGAGCCAACACGAAACATGGACAACGTTCTGCTTGAATTGCTCCTTGCGGAATAGATTGCCTTCGCAACTTCGAGCACTTCATCGCCAGGGTTTGCGTCCAGCCATGTGGACGTCAGCACGAGTCCGTTTGAGAATAGCAATCGATCTGCCAGGCAGTAGTAGGTGTATGCCTCTCTGGGTTCAGTATGAGCTGCCACCGCAATCTGAATTTGCGAAAGCAACGCGGCTCGTTGTTGTGTAATTGCGTATAGGTAGATTAGTCGCTGCTGTGGTAATGCGGCTGATTCGTCGAGCTTGAGCATCCGTTGCCAGTTTCGCTCGGCCTCGAATGGCTTGTGCAATTCAGACATCAGCAAGTCGCCCCGCAGCGACAAAGCCTGTAAACACTCAGGAGCAGAATCTGGAATTTCACCGAGACAGGCTGCAGTACGTTCAAAATCTCCGATTCCTCGAGCGGCTTCCGCCGCATACAGCCAGGCCGCGCCATCCTCCGGTGCCCATCTCAGCCATGCCCGAGCCGCGTCTTCCAGCTCATTCCAGTCTTCCAGGGTGGCCGCGACGCTGCAGACTTTTTTCTGATGAGCAATCCAACGATTTACCGACCACTTGTAGCCCGGCCAGAACGCCAGAAAGAGCACGATGGCCGCAGCCATCAAGTAACGCTTCCGACGGCGTGCCCCCGTTTCGGGAAGCTCATTCGACTGCGAAAGCTGAGTGTTCATTGAGATGTGTCGAGGATCATGGGCCATGAGTGGGTACTCAAGTGTTTGTGACATCAGCACCTGCAAGGCAAGTACGTACTCTTTTATTCGGCGACCCAACCATCGTGGAGCGGCGACCAGAGTGAAGTTTTGAAAGACGGTGTCAAGTCGGTCCAAGCCGGACGAATCCAATTTGTGTTGCTGCGTCCGCTCGGTGAAGAATTTATCGCGCCTGATTCCAGAATCGGGCGGAGGATGGGGTTATAGTTCCCGGAAACGCATGGCTCTTACCGCACTACATTCAATATTCAATCATAGACTACGGACTGTACCGATGGCTGCATTTGACCAGGAATTTGACTCGCAACGATTTGCCAACGGCTACGGGCTGGTGAACGGTGTCGTCATGCATCGGGAAAACGGCGACCACTTTCGCATTCCGCCGGACGTCATTCGGAGAAACGTCAACAGCGGACAGTTTGTCGAACTGCGAGTTGACTCGCCTCGATTTTCTGTCCATGACGAGTCGCTGGAAAAGTGTGCGTGCCCGTCGTGTGAAGGCGAGATGACAAAGCCGATCCTTCGTCACGAGAATCCAGAATCGCTGGTTCCTCTGCCGGATCAGAATGTTCCATCACGTGGATGGGGCGAAGACTTCTGGGTCCGAGTCACCGAGCGGGACGGGAGCCACTTGAAAGGAATCGTTGACAACTCGCTCGCCGAAAGTCGGCTCCACGAAGTTAAGTTCGGCGACGAAATCATCTTTCACGAAGACCACGTTCTGGCAATTCACCCCACCGCTCGTCCGCAACTGCTGCTCAGCATGGACGCAGACGATTTGAAAGAACTGGCCGAATGGCTGGGGACTCAACGCGAGTAGGCGATCGAAAACCGTTGCCCCGACATCGTCGCATTAGTCAACATGGCGAGCGGGGATGTGCTCGTAGATTCGGTCGATGATTCTCTGGTGATGCTTTGAACGGTTCACCGTGTTGCTCTGCATGAGAATGACTCCGGCCAGGTCCCGTTCGAAATCAATCCACGCCACCGGCCCGGAATAGCCGGGGTGCGACAGCCATCGCGACTTGCCGTTCACTTCACTGTGGTGAATCTGAAAAGCCAGCCCGTAACGACCGTTCGTGCCAGGTTGCGGCTCGTACAGCTTCCCCAACGTGTCGGCCTTGACGAGCCGCTTGCCGTCGTGAACGCCGCCATTCAGGTGAAGCTGCATCAGAATTCCGAGTTCATCGAGCGTCGTGTAAACGCCTCCGCCCGCTGTCGAGAGACGCTTGTTTTGTCGCTCGGCCACTTCCAACCCGAACGAGTCCGCCTCGAAGACTCCGGGGTTCTTAGACTGATAAAGCGGAGCGAGTCGTTTCAGATCGACGTCCGTCGGCTGGATCGTCGAGTGCCGCAACCCGAGCGGTTTGAAAACTTTCTCTTCCATCAGACGGACAAACGTTTTGCCGGTTCGCTTCTCGGCAACACACGCACAAAGATCGATCGGACGGCCGTACATCATCCGCGTACCGGGCTGCGAAACCAAGCCGAGTATCAAACAGGCATCCACAAAGTCCTGTGGCCTCTCCGGAAAGAAATATCCCTCCTGACTTCGGTCATCTTGAGTAAAACCATTCTGCTCCATCCAGTTGTTGCTGGGCACTCCCGATGTGTGACTCATAGCGTGCCGAATCAAAACTGGCTGCCGAGGTTTTGCATTGGGCTTTTCTCGAAGGCGGATGTCGCCAAATTCGGGAAACGTCTTTGCAATGGGATCGTCGAACGAAAGCACGCCTTCATCGACGAGACGTGCCATTAGCGTCGCCGTAAAGATTTTCCCCGTCGAAGCCAGCCAGCAGAGTTCGTCAACCGTGAACGGCTTCTTTGTTTCGATATTCGAAACGCCGTGAGCTTCGCGCATCACGACTTCGTCACGATGGATCAGCAGGATCGATGCACCTGGATAATGACCTTCATCGATCACAGCCTTGATCTCAGAGCGGACGGCCTTACGGGCTTCGTCCGAAAGACTTGCTGACGTTTTCGACGCATCGTTCCCGCTCAGTCGGTTGAGGCGGATTCGGCGGTACTCAATCTGACCGCGATCGCCTTCGAGGCCGATTGGTCCGGACTCTGGCACGGCCATGTCGTCAGTGAGCAGCTCGCCGTTGCACGTTGCTTTCGCGTTGCCGCCCTTTACCGAAACGATCAACTCGTTCCAGCCGCCGGCTTTGTATTTTTTCAACTCGGTGTACGGACCGGCCAGAAGATAATCGCGACACTGGAGCTGCGGTTTGCGAATGAAGACTCCGCTGTCTGCATTGGGTGTCGCGCGGAAGTCGAGCTTGAGTACAAAGTCGTCGCCGAATTCTTCGGTTGTCCACAGTTGCTGAATCCGTCGGCCTTCCGCCGGCGTCGTCACAACCAGCCGACCATTGATCGCGGCATATCTTCCGTCGTTGCTTGCTTGCTTGCCGTCGAACGAAACGGCCTCTTTGATTTCCACAAAGACCGGTGCATTCGGACGAGGCTTCTTCGGCTGCTTACGCGGTGGCGTCGGGCGAAAACCCCAGCCAGTCAGATCTCGACCGTTGAACAGGCTCACAAAACCGGGCTCCGGTTTGAAGTCGTCCTGCTCCGTTTCGACAAAGCCAAGTGTCGCAAAGATCGGCTGCAATGCGTCTGCCCAGCGGTCGTAGCCTTCTGCGTTCAAGTGGAGCCGGTCACGGAACCATTTCGCGTCGGCGTCTCCCGTCTTGTCAGCAAACAACGTCCACGTATCGACGACGGTGACCTGCGGATCTCCTTTGACGGCTGCATCGAACAGTCCGTTGACCCGCTGAATGATTTCCTTTGGCCGTTTCATCTCGGCAGAGCTTGGGAAGACTCGGCAAAGAACGACCGGTGTCTTCGGATTGTGCTGCTTAATGGCCGCCAGAATCTTTTCAAAGTTCCGGCCGATCGCACGAGCATCGATCTGAACTTCGACGTCGTTCGTACCGAGCAGCAGAACGATGGCACTCGGATTCAGCGAAAGCACGTCTTCCTTCAGACGGATGAGCATCCCGCGAGTTGTGTCGCCGCCGATGCCTCGGTTGGCCAGTTTCATCCCCGAGAACTTGTCGCGGAACTTCGCTCCCCAGCCTTGAGTGATCGAATCGCCGAGGAACACCACCGCTCCCTGGTCCTGTTCAACTCGCTTTGCCCAGGCCGCTCGAAACTGCGACCACCGGTTGACGTAGCCTTCGTACCGGCGAAGAGCACCTTCACCCGGCAGGCCCTCTTCCGACACGGGAAGCGCAAACGGATCGGCAGCAAACGTCGAGGATGTCAACATCGCCGCTGCGGCAAGAGCAGCAAACAGCATTCGAGGAATGTTTGTCATGAGTCGGAAACGCTTTCTACGGTCGAGGGCACGAGCCGCCGCCGCCGCAATCCACCACCGAAATAAACTCCGGCAGGGGCGGCATCGGTGACGGCATTGGATCTCGGAGTATCGCGGGATCCCGGTCCGTCGTCACGCGTGGAAGCATCGCCTATCGCGAGGGGCGTCGTTCGATGGTTTCACTCGACGACGGGCAGCGTCTCGAGCAAGGCAATCGCCGCCCAGGTGGTTCCCCAGTAGACGGCCGTCTCTTCGACTTTGGTCTTCTTCTTTTCTTTCGTTCCGTTGACCGCCCACGAACCATCGTCGCGTTGAGTTTCGACCAGGAACTTGATCGCCGACTGAACTGCTTTCTCTGATTGCGGCGTTGCTTCGGTCGACTTGACGAGAGCATAAAGGGCCATTCCCGTTGCCAGAGCATCGCCCGGATCGGACTTCAGCCAACCCCAACTGCCGTCCGGCTTCTGAATCGCCAGCAGTTCCTTCGTTGCGGCGACCGTCGCAGGACCATTGCCCGTCTCCAACGCGAGTAGCAGCCGAACAATGTACCACTCGGTGCTCGCCGCTTCTTTGCGTGTGCTGAATGTTTTCGTGGCCGCGTCGAGCGCCGACTTCAGTCTTTCCTGCCGAGCGGAGTCGCTCTCCGACGAGAGTTCTCGAGTCAGCGCGACCGTGTGCCAGACCGCGGACACGTCCGTCGTCTCTTCGATCTTTCGCTTCTGACCGGGTAACTGTCCGGCAGGCTTCCAGAGTCCGTCGTCCCCCTGCGCGTTGAGGATGAGGTCAACGTAGTTGCTCCACACTTCGTCGCGTGTCTCGTCACCTGGATACTCAGCTCTTGCAAGAAGCTGCTGACTAAGACCGTCAGCGTTTTTTGTGGCAACGGGTTTGTCACCGTCAGATTTCGGGATGCCCTTCTCGATCGACCAGTCGATCCACCCGTTGACTTTTTCGAGATCAACGTCAAACCCGCGCCGAGCCGCCGACGAGAGGCTCCACGTCATGAAGCTGACGCGGTGGCAGGTCACGCACTTTTTCCTCTCGATCCAGTACAGCCCCTTTTCCTCGATGAAGGGGAGGCTTTTTTCGATCGTCTGCCGCACCGCCGTTTCCGAGGTGGCTTCTTCAGACGCGAGCAATTCGACCGTCGTAAATTGTGCCATCGCGGAAACAACGCCCGCGGCAAACAAAGCAATCACTGACCGATTCAACATGTCCGTCTCTCCCGATAAACTCGCTCGTCGAGGCAAACTAACACCACAAACGACGTTGACCACTTAGTAAGGGACGCTCGTCGTTTCTGGATTCGTCCTGCGGTTACAGACTCACAATGTTTGAGCCGCATTTCAACAACGGACGGTCGTTACACGTCGTCTGTGGGGAATTGGCCGCTAAGACTGAGCCCGAGCGACAGGTTGCTGATCGGGCACAGCTCGCCGGATACGACCGGCTAAGAGTTCCGGTCAGGCCGCGTCATCCGTAAAGTCCGTTGCGAGAACCCTGCCGCCAACGCGTCGCACGATCCCCCATTTTGAAATGTTAGATTGAGCATTCCGTGGACAAACCTCTGTTTGAGATTCTCGCTTACGAACCCACAGAACTGGGGACGCTTTGTTTGCGACGTCGTGAACTGCTTTGCGAGCCCGGCACGATCATCACCGAGGTGACGCTCAACCACGAGTTTCTGATGAGCAGCTATTTGACGGCATCTGAGCGGGCGCTGTCAGAAGTCGCGTTGACCATGCATGCGGGGAGCGAACTGCGAGTCCTCGTCGGTGGGCTGGGACTTGGCTACACCGCCTGGGCAGCCCTTCAGTCCGACCGCGTCGCCCGCTGCGAAGTGATCGAGTATCTGCCACAGGTGATTGCCTGGCTCAAAGATGGCATGGTTCCGTTGTCAGAGAACCTGAACGCAGACAGCCGACTTCAGGTAACCCACAGCGACGTTTATCAAAAGCTTCTGAATCCGCCGGAAGAAAAACACGACCTGATTCTGATCGACGTGGACCATTCTCCTGACGAAAATCTGGGCACGGCGAACGGACAGTTTTACACGGCGGAAGGATTGCAGCGGGCGAAGCTGCACCTCTCCGAAGGCGGCATACTCGGCGTGTGGTCGTACGCCGAAAGTTCGCCATTCGTCGACGCCCTGCGCGAAGTATTTAGCAAGGTCCGCGTTGAGCCGGTAACGGTGTTCAACAACCTGATCGACGTCGAGCAAACCGACTGGCTCTTCTTCGCCCATGACTGAGCCGGCGGACTGAGCTTTCAACATCTGGCGTTCGAACGTCAGTTTCAATCAGCAAATCTCTTTCAAACGTGTTTCACAATCATGACTACTTACCGAATCGCATTGCTGCCCGGTGACGGGATTGGCCCGGAAGTTATGGCCGCCACACGGCTTGTCCTTGATCGGATGGTCCGAGACATATCCGGGCTCGACCTGGCATTCACATCGCACCGTGCCGGCGCGGGACTCTATCGCGAGACTGGCGAAACGCTCCCGGCGGCGGTGCTGGAAGACTGCCTCGCCGCCGATGCCGTGCTCTTGTCGGCAATCGGGCTGCCGGACGTTCGTCAGCCAGACGGAACCGAGGTGCAACCATTGATGATGGTCGGGCTCCGGCGGGCACTCAATCTTCATTCAGCCGTGCGTCCGGTGAAACTTTATCCGGGAGCACCCTGCGCTCTTAGAAACGAAGGACCCGGAATTGACTTTGTTGTTATCCGGGAAAATCTTGAAGGGTTGTTTGCTTCGTTCGGCGGCGGCAGTCGAGTCGGCGACGAAGTCGTTACCGACACGATGGTGATCACTCGGAAAGGCACGACGCAGGTTGCCGACGTGGCCTTTCGATTGGCTCAGCGACGCAACGGTCGACCGAGCGACGGCCGCAGGATGGTGACCTGCGTCGACAAAGCCAACATCTTCCAGAGCATGGCTTTCTTTCGCGAAGTCTACTCCGATGTCTCGAAGTCGTACCCGGAGATCGGCACCGAGTCCGTCTATGTCGACGCCATGAGTCTTTACATGGTGCAGAACCCTTGGGACTTCGACGTGCTCGTTATGGAAAATCAGTTTGGCGACATTCTTTCTGACCTGGGAGCGGGCCTCGTCGGAGGTCTGGGACTGGGACCGTCAGCCGAGATTGGTGAAGAGCACGGACTGTTCCAACCTTCGCACGGGACAGCTCCGCAGATCGCCGGAAAGAACATTGCCAATCCGATGGCAACGATTCTGTCCGGAGCGATGATGCTCGACTGGCTCGGCGACCGGAATGACGATTCGGTCTGTATTGACGCGGCCGTCACTCTTGAGAACGCGGTAGCAAAAGTTCTGGCCGATGGAAAAATCCGAACGCCCGACATCGGCGGCTCGTCGTCAACCACCGACGTGGCCAATGCAATTGTTGACGCACTGGGGACATGACCGGCTCGCTCGCCCTACGGCGTTGGTCATGATCACCGCAACGGCGAGCGACTTACTTCGGTTTCTTCGGACGCGTGAGTCGTTCGAGACTGACTTTCAGAAAGTGAACGCCGTCGCGGTTCATGAAAACGGTACCAACGTGCTGCTCGTCAAGCTGGATGGTTCGAGCTGAATAGTATCGCGCGGCGATGTTCGTTTCGGGCAACAGTGTCACCGTTTGGTCTGCACGCCACGTTCTGCCGTCATCCGGTGAAAGATTGTAACGCAGACCTTTGTTGTCATGGCCGATCCCCCACGTCACAAGCATTCGCCCATCGGACAGCGCCGTGAGATATCGTCCTTCGGCGTTGTCTCGCTTGTCGGGAATCGCGGGAAAACCATCAACTGACTTCCACTGTTTTCCTTCGTCGGCTGAATGCAGCAGGACAGTCCCCATGGCGAGCAACGATCCTTTGGCTGATCGTGAGATCTGCTGAAATTCGTGCTGAGTGCCCTCGGGGCCGATCAGCGGGAAAACGGACAGCTCGCCGGTTGCTGGAGAAAACAGCCGTGGCGGACCAACTCGGAGCGGCAACAGCCAGCGATCGTCATTCCAGGAAAGGACGTTGTGTCGTACGGCTCCCAGATGCGTGCCGTCGATCGGGCCAATCAGTTTCTGATCGCTCCAGGTCAGACCATCGTCTGAACTCACGGTGTAGAGCAATGCTCGTTCGTAGTAACCATCGTTCGCTTTATCGTCGGCAATGTAGTTCCAGGTGACAAGAATTTGACCATCGGGCAGCGTGTCCGCCGTGCCGGGATAGACTTCGAACTTGCTGACCTGACGAATGACATTAGGACGGACAGCCGATGTTTCGATGCGATAAGGCTTCGTCCAGGTTGCTCCAGCATCCGTCGAGCGTGCGACCATCAGGACGTTGGCCCCTTTGTAGATGACGACGAGGGAGCCATCGTCCGCTCTGCAGATCGATGGGTGGATGTGCCCGCCGATTCTCGCCGCAAGAATCGACACCGGCGAATCTTCAGATTCAGCAAGCACCGAAACAGGAAGAGCGGTGGGCAAAGCAGCCAGAAGCAGGAGCATTCGGACGATGGTCCAAAACGAAGTTCGCTGACCTTGCCCCCGGTCTAATTGATCTGAGGGAAGCAATGGCGGAATGAGTGTCGTATTCCCAGTTGGATTCGCAACGATGGCTCGGACGGCAAACATTTACACTCCTTTATTTAAGTCAGAATCACTGAGGCGTGTTTCTCCAGACGGCCCGGCATTCAAGCGGATAGTCGGTCAACAGCCCGTCGATCCCCGCGCCCCGAACTTGCCGCCACACCATCGGACTTCGTCGCGCGTCACCCGGTCCGGCAAAGTTAAACAGGACCTGTTTCCCTTGCTCTCGCAGCCGAGAAACTTCGTCGGCGGTTGGTGCATACGTCAGCAGGAAAACATCCAGGAAGTCATCGTTGAGCCGTCCGTCCAGGCTCTTTCGGTTCACGTTCTGGCCGATTCGAAACTTCGGGTTCAACGTCTTGAGTCGTCGGCTCATCTCCGCGGCCTGATCGAAGGCGAATGACTCGTCAAGTAGCTCATGCTTTTCGACCAGCGCGACTAACTTTGCCTCGCCGTCGCGAGTCAGCTGTTTCACGTTTAACGCGATGACGGTCGGACCGCGTTTGCGTTTCTGGACGAGAGACAGAGCCTCTTCCAGCGTCGGCACTCGCAGTCCGGAAAATGCTGGGTCGAACCAGCTGCCTGCATCGAGCTGTTTGATCTCGGCCAGCGTCAGGTCGCGCACCGACTTCGATGGCCCATCAGTTGTCCGCTCGACGCTGTCGTCGTGCAGGACGACGAGATGACCGTCTTTGGTCGTGCGGATATCCAGCTCGAATCCCACCCCGAGTTCGAGGCACACCGCGAAGGCAGGCAGCGTATTTTCCGGTGCGTGTCGCAACATCCCGCGATGCGCGATCGGGATCGGGTCAGCCGCAAATACGTTCGTTGAAATTGCCACGACGAAACCGACAATTGATGCAATCACGCCGTGATAACGAAGTGGAACCTGTGCGAGTCTCAATGGACGGGCCTTTCGTCAGTCGATTCGAGATGCGGCGACGAGGAAACCAAATCGTGCCAGTGCAACGCCGGCGCGATCTACTTAAGCAGACGATCGATCAGGTAGTCCGTTGAGTTTCTGTACTTCGGATGTTTCCGGCCTGGATGGACGAGGACGACGTCCAAACCTGACGCTTTCAGACGCTCTTCCAACTTGACGCCCATGATGCCGGAGTGCGTTGGGTCTTTGGGCGACGCTCCGACAACCGGTACTTCCCCGCCGTAGAACATCGCGATCGGCGGGTCGTCTTTCGAGACATGCTCGATCGGTGAGTATTCGTGAATCAGCGGCAGGACCTTTTCGCGGTTGTCGATCAGGCTTTGAAAGTTGGGCAGGCCGAAAGCGTGGGCACCGTAACCGTAGTTTGGCATCCACTCGCGAAGCTCCTTCGGATCAAGTGAAACCTGCGCGCCGTTGACTGCCGCGCAGAAGAGCCGCGTCGATTCGCGGGAAATCGGATCGTCGCCTTTTGCGTCTGCCAGATCATCGTGAAACGACAGCCACAATGACGAACACGCACCTGCTGAGCCGCCAGTTGCTCCGATGCGTTTCTTATCGAGATTCCATTCGGCGGCTTTCGAGCGAACGAACTGCAGCGCGCGAGCTGCGTCGCTCAACGGTGCCTTCACTGGCGGTTCGACTTTGTCAGCGGCGGCATTCTGAACGTAGCGGTAATTAATGGCGACAACCGAGATGCCCTTGGCCAGGAATGCCTTCGGATTAGTCCGTTTGTCGCCGCCTCGCCAGCCTCCGCCATGAATGTAAAAGACGACTGGCGTCGGCGTGTCCGACTTCGCCGGATAAAAGTCGAGAACCTGCCGCTCGTGGCTGCCGTAAGGTACGTTGAGAAGTTGCTTCAGTTCGTCAGCCCGGCACTGCTGGCTGACAAGAATCAAGGCGAGAACAAGGATACGACTCTGCATCTGGAAGACTCCGTGTTGAATGGCTTGTCGACTTTCGAAGACGCGCATGGCGCGGACGCTGCGTTCTGTGTCCAACCTTCTCTTCAGAGCGTCGAGAATGCAACTGGCCGGCAGGACAGATCTCCAATTCGCGAGCGCGGGTCTGCTCTCGACGTGGACTCAAAGGCAACGACTTGTTGAAATGTCAGGCGAGCAGCAATCAATACCGGCCCGCAGCCCTTCGGTAAAATCTAACATACGACCGTTCTATATCATTTCTGAAAGAGAGTTGAACGATGAGCGAGATCAATCGACGAAACCTGTTCAAAGTCGCTGGTGCATCGGCCGCTCTTCTTGCAATGAAACCGCTGGAAAATTTCTCGGGACTCGTGCTGGCGGACGACTCGACAACAGACTCGCTGCCGATGCAACTTTACAAGAGTCTCAGCGACGAGCAGCGGCAGAAGGTATGCCTGCCGGTCGATCATGAGCGGCGGCAGTTCATCAGCAATTGGTGGTACATCCACCCGGAACATCGCATTCCCAGCACGTTCAACGTCGAGCAGCAGGAACTGATCCAGAAGATTTTCGACTCGCTCCACCGGCCCGAATTTCAGGCGGCCGTGAACAAGCAGGTCGAAATCGACCAGTACGGTGCGGTGAAGAATGCACCGTCGGTTGGCTTCTTCGGCACACCTGACGACAAAGACTTCGAGTTCATTTACACCGGGCATCACGTCACGCGACGCTGCAACGCTCACAGCGATGCGGGTAAGGGTTTTGGTGGAGCTCCCATCTTTTACGGTCACTTCCCGGACAAGTTCAACGAAACGAAGGACCATCCCGGCAACCCGTACTGGTACCAGGGAAAACTCTTCAACGAATTCGTTCAGGCTCTGAGCGGCAAGCAGCAGGAGCAGGGCCTGGTCTCAAGGAAGCCGCGCAGCGAAAAGCCCGACGCCGTCTTAAAGAAGAACGAGTCGAACTGGCCCGGCCTGAACTGCGGCGATCTTAGCGCCGATCAGAAGAAACTGCTGACTGAGACGATGGGCAAGATGATGACCATCTTTCGTAAGGACGACGTCGACGCCTCGATCGACACCATCGAAAAGAAAAGTGTGCTCGACCGACTGCACGTCTCCTGGTACGACGGCAAGTACGACATCGGCTCCGACAAAGTCTGGGATACATGGCAGATCGAGGGGCCGGAGATGGTCTGGTACTTCCGCGGTCAGCCACACATCCACAGCTACTTCCATCTGAAGGGCTGATCTAGCGAACACGGCAAAGCCGCAACTCAAAAAGGGGCACGCAAAGGCGCGAAGACGCAAAATTCTGGAGCCCGATCTTTGCGACTTCCTGCCTTTGCGTGAGATTCGAAAGCGAGCGCACGGCGCGCATGTTTGACGACGGAACGATCAAAGAACATTCACCCGAAACTTTGGATAAACGTAATCGAAAACGCCGCAGCGTGATCGCAAGATCCTCTTCACTCGAAACTCAGGAACCGACACCGATGACAACTTCAAACTCGACACGCCGCCAGTTTCTCGCCCAGTCCGGACTTGCCGCGGCAGCGATGTGCGTTGGATCGGCCTCAATGGCCGCCGACAAAAAGAAACCAACATTCGAAATTTCATTGGCTCAGTGGACGATCAATCGTGAGCTGAAGTCCGGCAAGATCGACAATCTCGACTTTGCCAGGGTCGCGTCTGATCACGGAATTTTTGCCATCGAATACGTGAATCAGTTCTTCATGGATAAGGCCAATGACAAAGCCTATCTCGCAGAAATGAAGAAGCGTGCCGCAGACCTGGGTGTCAAGAGCCTGATGATCATGTGCGATCGAGAAGGCAACATTGGCGATCCTGATAGTGCGAAACGGAAGAAGACCGTCGACAACCATCGCAAGTGGATCGACGCCGCAAAGTTTCTCGGCTGCCACTCCATTC
>Ga0316208_1000368_pt1 | contig 57379 bp, 54 predicted proteins | sample 3monopyrite_MG_FD_204944 | JGI IMG/M metagenome (GOLD analysis project Ga0316208, IMG submission 204944) | Microbial mat bacterial communities from mineral coupon in-situ incubated in ocean water Damariscotta River, Maine, United States -... | ecosystem: Environmental > Aquatic > Marine >... | reverse complement strand
ACGTTTTAAATGGGGTCTCGCAATGACGACCATCTGTATTTTTTGCGCCAAACATACCAAGCTGAACGTGATCCGAAATGGAATCACTCGTCTTTGTAAGATGAAAAAAATTAGATGCGTTTGCCCTACCTGAAAGTCCTTATGCCGAACTCATGTTGAAACCTATTGTGCCAATTGGTCGGTAAGGAGTTCGAAACGAAAATTGGCCATGGAAAGTCGCGATTCTACTGAATTGTCTATTATTTAGAATTATTCCAAATAAAAGTCATAAAGGCTTGTAGTAATACCACGTTTGAGGTATTTTTGCACCATAAACTAAGTTCTATTTAGAACTATTCTAAATAGTATTTGTTAAGGGATTGAGATGATAAAAGTTTCAGAAAACGCAGTTAAGAAGGCCCGTGTTCTCATGGAGGAAGAAGGAAAAAACCCAGTCGAAGCGTTCATTCGTGTTGGCGTAAAGGGCGGAGGTTGCTCAGGTTTATCCTACGACCTCAGTTTTGATACTGAAATGAAGCAAGACGATAAGGAGTTTGAAGACAATGGGATGAAGATTGTAGTTGATAAGAAAAGCTTCCTATACCTCATCGGAACCGAACTTGATTATTCTGGCGGATTGAACGGAAAAGGGTTTGTTTTTCATAACCCAAATGCAAATAGAACCTGTGGCTGTGGCGAAAGCTTCGCAGTTTAAAGCTAATTCCCTAAAAACCTAATCAGCTAACAAGCTTAATAATGGCAGAGGAGAATCAGGCATTAAAAGATTTTACCGAAAAGGAATATGAGTACGGTTGGAGCGTTGATATTGAGACAGACGAGCTTCCAAAAGGACTTACAGAAGATACCGTACGTGCTATCTCTCAAAAAAAGGAAGAGCCAGAATGGTTACTTGAATGGCGATTAAAAGCCTACAAACATTGGTTGACTTTAAAGGAACCGACTTGGGCCCATGTTAAGTATCCTGAGATTGACTTTCAGGATATGATTTATTATTCAGCTCCAAAGGAAAAGCCAGAAATAGGCAGTCTGGACGAGGTGGATGAGGACATGCTCAAGACCTTCGAAAAGCTTGGTATTTCGCTTGAGGAGCAAAAGCGTTTAATGAACGTAGCAGGTTCGAATGTGGCGGTTGATGCTGTGTTCGATAGCGTTTCTGTCAAAACTACTTTCCAAGAAACCTTGCGAGATAAAGGAGTCATTTTCTGTTCGTTCAGCGAAGCAGTAAAAGATCATCCAGAATTGGTGAAAAAGTACCTCGGAAGCGTTGTGCCATATACGGATAACTACTACGCAACATTGAATTCAGCAGTATTCTCTGACGGGTCGTTTTGCTACATCCCAAAAGGCGTTCGGTGCCCAATGGAATTGAGTACGTATTTCCGAATCAACGCCATGAATACGGGCCAGTTTGAACGGACGTTGGTAATTGCTGATGAAGACAGTTATTGCAGTTATTTGGAAGGTTGCACCGCTCCGCAACGCGATGAAAACCAGCTGCATGCCGCAGTTGTAGAATTGGTTGCTCACAAAGGAGCGGAGATTAAATACTCAACCGTTCAAAACTGGTATCCTGGAGATAAAAACGGAAAAGGCGGTATCTACAATTTCGTTACTAAACGAGGTATTTGTACTGGCGCTTATGCCAAGATTTCTTGGACACAAGTGGAAACTGGTTCAGCCGTGACATGGAAATACCCATCGTGCATACTAAAAGGAGATAATTCTATTGGAGAATTTTACTCAGTTGCGGTGACAAACAACTACCAGCAAGCCGATACGGGAACTAAGATGATTCATCTTGGAAAGAACACCAAGAGTACAGTAATTAGCAAGGGAATTTCGGCAGGTTTTAGCAACAATTCGTACCGCGGATTGGTGAAAATTGCCAAGAACGCCACCAACGCTCGGAACTTCTCGCAATGCGATTCGTTGTTGCTAAGTTCTACAAGTGGTGCGCATACTTTTCCGTACATCGAATGTGGAAATAAAACTGCCAAAGTGGAGCACGAAGCAACCACCAGTAAAGTGGGAGAAGACCAGATTTTTTACTGTAACCAACGAGGGTTGGATACAGAACAGGCAATCGGTCTAATTGTGAATGGATATTGCAAAGAAGTGTTGAATAAGCTTCCCATGGAGTTTGCCGTGGAAGCACAGAAATTATTGAGCATTTCGCTCGAAGGAAGTGTAGGGTGATAACTAACCGCAAAGACACTAAGACAACGCGTAGTGCGCAAAAAAACTCCGCGCTCTTTGCGAAAACTTTGTGTCTCTACGGTTAAATAAAACAAAGAATGAGTTTACTGGCGATAAAAAATCTTAGTGCAAGAGTTGAAGAGAAGGACATTCTCAAAAATTTCAATCTGACTGTTAATCCGGGCGAAGTTCACGCCATCATGGGCCCAAATGGTTCTGGAAAAAGCACCTTAGCGTCTGTGCTAGCTGGAAATGAAAGCTACGAAGTAACAGGCGGAGAAGTTGATTTTGATGGGAAAGACCTGTTGGATATGGCGCCAGAAGAAAGAGCGCGCGAAGGGCTGTTTTTGGCGTTCCAATATCCAGTAGAAATCCCTGGCGTGAGTAACGTCAATTTCATGAAAGCGGCTGTTACGGAAGTGCGAAAGCACAGAGGTTTAGAACCACTGGTTGCCAAAGATTTTTTGGCTTATATGAAAGAAAAGAAGGAACTCGTTGAGTTGGATGGAAAGCTTGCTGGACGTTCGGTAAACGAAGGTTTTTCTGGCGGAGAGAAGAAACGCAACGAGATTTTCCAAATGGCGATGTTAGACCCGAAACTCGGCATCTTAGATGAGACCGACAGTGGTTTGGATATTGACGCGCTTCGGATTGTAGCAAATGGTGTAAATAAATTGCGTTCTAAAGACAACGCATTTGTAGTTATCACGCACTATCAGAGGCTGCTCGATTACATCATTCCTGACTTTGTTCATGTTCTTTATAATGGACAAATTGTACGTTCGGGCACCAAAGAATTGGCGTTGGAGCTTGAAGAAAAAGGCTACGATTGGATAAAAGACGAATTGGCTGAGGCATGAGCGAGGCGATAACAACATCGATTTTATCTGAGTTGGTTTCTGGAGCAAAAAGGCCTGCTTCGTATAAGGAAATCCGCTCTGAAGCTGAAGGATTTTTGGCCGAATCAGGCATCCCGTCTAAGAAGCACGAGGATTGGAAATATACCAACATCAAGCGGTTGTTTGACAATGGTCTGAATTTCACTCCAGCAAACGACATCACATTCAATTCGGTGGAAGGCGTTGAAATTTCATGGTGCACAGACGTAGAGACGCAATGCATTGCGTCTCAACAGATCGGAACAACAGTAATTCACACCAAAGAAGCACATGCCGCTTTGAACACTTCGTTGTTTGAGAAGGCCTTGGTTATTCGAGTAAAGAAAGGAACGCAGGTTACTGATGATTTGGTCTTGAATCAAACCATCAACCTAGAAGACAACAATTTCTCTGCTTCGCGAGTGTTAATTGTGGTTGAAGACAACGCTTTGTTGAAGTGTCAGCATCACTACACGGGTTCACCTTCTTCTAGTTCGTTACTCAATAACCTTACTGAGGTTTTTGTTGGTCAGAATGCCCGATTGGAATTGAATTACGTTCAGGAAATTGGAGAGGGAAATATGATGACAACCACTCAAGTTGAATGTCAGCGAGATTCAAACTTTACCACAAACTGTATTCAGTTGGGCGGAAGTTTGCTTCGAAATAATGTCAACATTAGCCTGAAGGGTGAGAATATTGAAACGCATCTGAACGGATTCTATATGCTTAACGGTAAAGAGCTTTATGACAATCACACGCTCGTAGATCACCTGGTTCCGCATTGTGAAAGCAACGAGATTTATCGGGGCATATTGGCCGGAAAAAGTACTGGTGTTTTCAACGGAAAAGTATTTGTCCATCGCGATGCGCAAAAGACAAATGGCTATCAATCGAACAACAATATTCTGTTGTCTGATGATGCCACCATGAACTCAAAACCTGAGTTAGAAATTTATGCTGATGATGTGAAATGCTCACACGGAAGCACAACTGGTCAGTTGGATGAAGATGCCGTATTCTACTTAAGAGCGCGTGGTTTGGATGAATTTGGAGCAACAGCCTTGTTGCTTACCGCATTTGCCAGCGATGTGTTGAACAGCATTACAAACGAAGAATTACGCGAAATGCTCGAAGAGAAAATACAAGCCAAGCTGAAGGAAATGCGAGGATGAGTGAATTGCTTACCGACATAGATGTCATACGAGCCCAGTTTCCTATTCTCCAACGAGAGATAAACGGTAAGCCACTTGTTTATTTAGACAATGGGGCAACTTCGCAAAAACCGCAGTCAGTTATTGACGCTGTTTCGAATTACTACTCGAACGAGAACAGCAATATCCATCGGGGTGTGCATACGCTGAGCCAAGAGGCAACCTCAGCTTATGAGGAAGTAAGAAAAAAGGTTCAGAAATTCATTAACGCCAAGCACAGCCATGAGGTTATATTTACTTCAGGAACAACAGGCGGAATCAATCTGGTTGCAAGTTCTTTTGGCGAAACGTTCATCAAAAAAGGCGATGAAATTCTGATTACTGCCATGGAGCACCATAGCAATATTGTGCCGTGGCAAATGCTGTGCGAACGAAGAGGCGCAAAATTGAAAGTGCTTCCGATTTCTAAGGAAGGAGAGATCGATATTGAAGAATACAAGAAACTGATTGGTCCGAAAACCGAGCTAATCTCGTTGGTGCACGTTTCCAATTCGTTGGGAACCATCAACCCAATTAAGGAGATGATTGAGATTGCTCATGCCCAGGATATTCCAGTTCTGATTGATGGTGCACAGGCCATTCATCATACACCTGTAGATGTACAAGAATTGGATGCTGATTTTTACGTTTTCTCCGCGCATAAAATGTACGGCCCAACGGGAGTTGGTGTGCTTTACGGTAAGGAAGAGTTGCTAAATGACATGGCTCCATATCAAGGTGGTGGAGATATGATTAAGAGCGTAACGTTTGAAAAAACAATTTACAACGACCTTCCTCACAAGTTTGAGGCAGGAACTCCCAACATTGTAGGCGGTATTGGGCTTGGAGCAGCTATCGATTTCATCAACAGCATTGGGTTTGATTTTATTCAAGCGCATGAAGCCGAATTATCACGTTTTGCGGTAAGTCAACTTCGCGATATTAAAGGACTACGGTTTATTGGAACAGCCAAAGAACGTGCTGGTCTGGTCTCATTCGTACTGGATGGAATTCATCCGTATGATACAGGTGTAATCCTCGATAAATTGGGAATTGCGGTGCGTACTGGGCATCATTGCACGCAACCTGTGATGAACTTTTTTGAGGTTCCGGGAACCGTGCGAGCCTCATTTGCGGTGTATAATACTAAACAAGAAGTGGTAAAACTTGTTGAGGGGATAGATAGAGTGAAACGAATGTTTTAAGAGCCCCTAACCCCCAAAGGGGGAAAATGAAATAAATGGTAGTGACTAAAATAGAGCAGAAAGAACAAGAGATTATCGAAGAGTTTTCACTTTTTGAGGACTGGATGGATCGATACGAACATATAATCGGATTGGGCAAAGAATTGCCATTAATTGCGGATGAATTGAAAACAGATGATTTACTGATTAAAGGTTGCCAGAGCCGTGTTTGGCTACATGCAAAGGTGGAAGATAGCAAGGTGTTTTTTACTGCCGATAGTGATGCCATTATTACCAAAGGAATCATCAGTTTGCTAGTCCGTGTACTTTCGGGGCAAACGCCTAGTGAAATTATTGAAACTGATTTGTCCTTCATTGATGAGATTGGGCTGAAAGAGCATTTGTCGCCAACACGCTCCAACGGGTTGGTAAGTATGGTGAAGCAGATGAAACTCTACGCATTGGCTTTTAGAACACAACAGAATAATCCGTTATGAGTCTTTCGTACGAAGAAAAAAAGCAAGTTGAAGAGCGCATCATTGATGTGATTCGAACAGTTTACGACCCAGAAATACCAGTTGATATTTACGAATTGGGTTTGATTTACGAAGTGAAAGTGGACGATAATGCGCATGCAAATGTGCTGATGACGCTCACATCACCAAGTTGCCCCGTTGCGGAAAGTTTGCCGTTGGAAGTAGAAGAAAAAGTTCGAGGTGTAAAAGGCGTTGAAAGCGGTAAAGTTGAACTGACATTCGATCCGCCTTGGGACAAGGACATGATGAGTGAAGCCGCCCTGCTTGAACTTGGTTTTATGTAAAAGGCGCTCGGTTGAACATTCTATTTGAGTGAATGTTTATCTTTGCACTCACAGTTGGGAGGTTTGTCCATAACAGGCCGCGAGAGCATGGTCTCTCCCTGACTGTCTTTTTTTATACTGTTTTCGCATGTACCTTCTTTACTGTGATGAATCTGGAACAACCCACGACCCTAACTGCAGCCATTTTGTGTTTGCGGGTTTTGCCACTTTTGAAAGACAGGGATATTGGTTTTCACGAGAGTTGGATAAAATAGCAGCAAGGTTTGACCCTGCTAATCCAAACACGATTGAGTTACACGGAAGTCCAATGTTTACTGGTCGTGGTAAATGGAGAAGAGTCCCCAAAGCGGATCGAGTTCAAGCCATTACAGATGCGTTGAATGTCTTTGCTCAGTCTAATTATTCAAATAGGTTATTTGCAAGTGTTATTAGAAATCAGGCTTTGTCAACAGCAGATCCTGTTGAATTTGCATTCGAACAGCTTGCAAGCCGATTTGACAGTTTTTTGCAACGGCTACACCGTAAGGGCGATACTCAACGCGGTTATGATTTTTGATAAAACGACTTATGAAGGAACGATTCAGAGTCTTGCCACGGATTTCAGGTCTGTTGGTCATACGTGGGGTGTGTTAAGAAATTTATCTGAAGTTCCGTTGTTTCTCGATTCGAAGGCGTCTCGCTTAATTCAGTTGGCTGACCTTATTGCCTATGCCATTTTCAGGTTCTATGAGCATAATGATGATCAGTTTTATTCCATTATACGCAAAAGGTATGATGCTGAAGGTGGGGTGATTCATGGACTTAGAGAGGATATTTGAATGTCTCAATCAGACGAAATAAGGAACAAGGTTGCCGAAAGCGCGCTTATTACTTTCAACCTGGAAGACTTGTATCAAGTCGGTGCGCGCAAGGTTTTCGACCTGAAGGATTTTCTCTATGAAGGATTGATGCTGCAAGAGAAGGATTACCGAGAGCAATTGAAAAAGCTTGATTGGAGCAACTATCAAAATACCTTTGTGAATATCGAATGCACGGCAGATGCAATCGTTCCGCAATGGGCGTTCATGCTGGCGGCAACTTATCTGCAACCCGTAGCCACACGTGTGGTGATGGGAACTTCAGAAACGCTCGAAACGGTCTTGTATCAGGAGGCTTTAGCAAGTTTAGATTTAGAGCAATTTCGCGATGAACGTGTGATTGTGAAAGGCTGTAGTAAGTATCCTGTTCCGACCTCGGCATACGTGGAGTTCGTATCCAAGCTCCGACCGATTGCCAAGGCGGTGATGTATGGTGAGGCGTGCAGTACCGTGCCGTTGTTCAAGGCGTATGGAAATACGCCCGTGATCCGCAATGCCAGAAAATAATGGAACACGCATTGAACGGATCATGCTGATGCAGACTGATTTTTTTCTGATCATGCCTTTGCTGCCGTAGGGGTTTGCCGCGGCAAACCCTTACTTCCGCAACCCTTACAATCGGTTTTTCTTCGGATTCTGACGGTTGTCGAAGAATGAAGTGACCGTGATCTGCTTTTTCCTTTCATCGACATGAAAGAAAATGGAGTTCAATTTCTTTATAACGGCTCTTCTCACATTTGTGGTCTCTGTTTTCTCGAAGAGTTGAGGGTTTTCTTCCATCAACATGATTGTTCTTTCAATTTCTTTCGATAGTGCTTTCAGCTCCTTCTCCGTCCAGTTTTCAATTAGATAATCGAACGTTTTCTGAAGGCTTCGGTCGGCACTTTTTGACCAAATTATCTCATAACCACTTTTCATAGGCCTTTCTTGCCTCCGCGTGCGGAATGACATCTCCATTTTTCAGATCCTCAAGCCCTTCGTCAATTGACAGACGCTCGGCCTCGCTCAACTCATAAGTTGAAGTATTACGGAACTCAAGCAGTTTTTTCAGCATGGTTATATCATCAACAGTCGTCAACCATTGAATCAATTCGATTTTTGCGTTCTGAATGTTCAAAGCCATATTCCAAAGTTAGGGATTTTGTACTGATGACTTTTGTTGATCCGTCAAGCTGACTCATCGCTTTTCCGGGTCTAAAAATGAGAGCGTTCGTTTAAGAAAATGGAAACTCCATCTATATTATGCCACGTGCCGCCCAAATGGCAAACGTCAGGACGATCAGACATACTCCGATTATTAAACTCGCTATCGCAAAGCCCAATCCTTTACGCTCACCCCTTCGTTTGACAATACGGACGATACTTGTAATTCCGAAAGCGATTCCTATCACACCGCCTATCAGTCCTGCGTAGGCTGTCAAGAGCCACCAGATGGGAATACTTGATGTTGATAGGATAAAACCCAATAATCCCATTATGTCGAGTTTCTTTTTCTTCGGTTTTTCTGAGTTCGTGTCGGAATCTGAAAATGACTCTGATGTTCCGTTTGCATATTGAATCATGAAAATCTGTGACGTGGCCAATGATATCAATGGCCCCTGTGAATTATCACATCGCTTATACCTGATTCTGTCCTCTTCAATTTCGAGGACTTTACCTTTGATCTGTGTTCCATTTGTCAATATTATATTGTCACATGAATCTGCCGCTGAATATCCTGCGATAACGGAAGATGCCGCTTCAAGTCTATTCCAAATACCCTTTGGATGAAGGTTTTCCGTTCTGTCGCCTGTTGAACTTGTGAAAACAGGCTCTTCTGTTACTTGAGCAGTTATTGTCTCTTCATTTTGTCGCTTTTTCTGCTCCTGATGGTCTGTTGTGTTTAGTATATCGGCTGTCCTTTTTTGGGGCAGATTCCGCTTAGAACTCCATTCCACATGGTATCCAGTATTGTGCAATCGCTTGCTCATGGCACATGACGTGAGCAGAAGTGCTAAGAAATAGATGAATCCTCTTTTCATGGTTGAGATATTTGGTTGTCATTCATTGTTGTTCAGCAGTGATAATGATTGATCGCTATAACGAACAAGTGTTTTTTGTTAAAGTCCACTCCTTCGGAATGTGGATTCTACCGAAAGAGAAGTGTTGCTGAAATTAGGTTCTCGTATCAGAAAATTGCGTGAGCAGCGTGGGGTGGATTAAAAGCAGTTTGCCTTTGATTGTGATATCAGCCGAACGCAGCTTCATCTTATTGAAAAGGGAGAGGGAAACCCACGAATAGCCACTTTCATGAAAATTGCCAAAGGCTTTGAGATGGGTCTTGTCGATCTGTTCGTGCCAAATCAATCTTCCACTAGCCTTTAGTTAGAATTCCCTCTCCACCTAGGGCGGAAGGTCAGAAGGGGTTTTTACACAAACGCCTGCATTTCATACAACTTTTTATAAACCCCTTGGTGTGCAATTAGCCCTGTATGATTACCGCGTTCGATAATCTCTCCTCCGTCAATAACAATAATCTCGTCTGCGTATTGAATAGTGGAAAGTCGGTGCGCAATAACCAAAGAAGTACGGTTTTCCATCAGCTTAAAAAGCGCGTCCTGAACGAGTTTTTCGCTTTCGGCATCTAGAGCCGATGTAGCTTCATCCAAAATCAGAATTGGTGGATTGTGTAGAATGGCGCGGGCAATACTAATTCGCTGCCGCTGACCGCCCGAAAGCTTGCCGCCATCTTCTCCAATGCTCGTGTGATAGCCTTTGTCCATTTGTGAAATGAAATCATCTGCATTGGCCACTTTGGCAGCTGCTATTACGTCTTTCTCTGTTATCCCCTTCAATCCGAAAGCAATGTTGTTAAACACCGTATCGTTGAAGAGAATTGCTTCCTGTGTTACGATTCCTAGCTTGGCGCGCAGGTCCCACGCCTTTACATCTTGAATGTCAACTCCATCGATGAAAACCGCTCCTTCGGTTGGGTCGTAGAATCTCGGAAGTAAATCAACCAATGTGGTTTTTCCTGCTCCCGAAGGGCCAACAATGGCAATTGTTTTCCCCCGTTTTACCGTAAGGTTGATGTTCTTCAATACGTTCACCCCATTCTCATACGAAAAGCTCACATCACGGAACTCAATTTCCCTGTCAAACTTTGGAAGATCAACCGCATTCGGTTTTTCTTGAATGGTTTCTTCGGCTTCCAAAACGGTGTCAATCCGTTCAACAGCAGCCATCCCTTTCTGAATCATGTAAACTGCTGATGTCAACGATTTTGAAGGCTGTATTAACTGCGAGAAAACGACAATGTAGCCGATGAAAAGGTCTGCAGTCAACCCTTCTCCACCCAACACCAGCGATCCACCCCGATAGATGACCATTACCATAACGATGGTTCCTAAAATCTCACTCAACGGGCTTGCCAAATGCTGCTTCCGAAGCATCCGAACCTTCTGATTTTTATATTCCTGATTTTCGCGTTGGAATTTCTCGTAAGAAGAATCAATACCGTTGAATGCCTTGATAATGCGTAGTCCTGAAAGTGTCTCAATCATTGATGAAACCAGAACGCCCATTTGGTTCTGAACTTTTTTTGAAGATCGCTTCAAACTCTTGCCAATTCTTCCGATAATTAATCCCGTTAGCGGCAATAGAATAAGCACGAACATGGTCAGTTCTGGGCTCCAAACCACCAATGTGCCTAGGAAGAAAATGATGGTAAAAGGCTCCTTGAAAACGACTTCAACCGAACTCATAATAGAGCTCTCAACTTCTTGCACATCACTTGTCATTTTCGCAATGACATCGCCTTTCTTTTCTTCCGAGAAATACGCTATTGGTAAGTTCACAACCTTGTAGTACAGCCGATTTCTGATGTCTCTAACAACACCGTTTTTTAACGGGGCACTTGCATAAAGAGCAAGGTATCGGAACATGTTTTTTAGGAAAAATGTGATGACTACAAACGCACAGATAAAGACTAACGCACGCATTTGTCCATCCATCGTAATCTCGCCCGCGTTATTTAAAATAAGCTGGCTTACTTCGTAATAGAAGTAATCAATAATGGCATTTGGGTTGAAGGAGAATTCAGGCCTCACCGTCACAATAGGCTGAATGCCGAACAGCACGCCCAGCAGCGGCACCACCATTGTGAGCGAGAACAGCGAAAAGATCACCGAAAGGATATTGAACAGAATCACAATCGCCACGTGACCTTTGTAGTTTCTGAGCAGCCCAATAATTCCCCAATAACTCTGCATAGCGCAAATATACTTTTAGAACAGCCTCCCCCAACCCCTCCAAAAGGTGGTCTGATAGGATGTGGCATAGCGTGCTAATTGTAATAACGAGACCCTTCGTTGCTCAGGGAAACAAACGGATACTGCGATGCTAGCTAATTGCTTCGCTGAGGCACGAAGCGTCTTATCTGTTCGTTACTGCCAAATAATGGGCAATCCTTCTCCAAAGAATGAGGAGATACCGCTTCGAGCTGCTCTTTTCGGATTTTCATTTTTGCGGATTTCGCTTTTATACCCTGTACCTTTGTGTCAATGGAAACAACACGTCAAAAGAAGGTTTCGCGCGTTATTCAGCGCGAATTGGGAATTTTTTTTCAGCGTAACAGCAGCAATTACGCCAAGGGTGGAATGATTACCGTGACACAAGTTCACGTTAGTCCCGATTTGGGAATTGCTAAAGTTTACCTCAGCATTTTTGCTGTTCCAGATAAAGAAGCTGTTGTAGCATTGATTCGAGAACGTGATTGGGAAGTGCGGAAATACCTTGCCCATGAGCGAAATGAATTAAGAATTGCGCCAGACCTTCATTTTTACATTGATGATTCGTTGGATCAGATTGAGAGAATTGACAACCTATTAAAAGGATAAAGGATTATTTTAAAAGGATAAAGGATTATTTTAAAAGGATAAAGGATTATTGTTTAAGGATTAAATGACTGTCCGTATGTTTACCCATGAAGACGAAAACGAACGCGGATCTTAATGTTCACGAATCGGCCAAGAACATATTTTGTGCCACAGATGAACGGATTTTCACTGATTACATGGATTAATAGTATGGTCGGTGAAAATCCATGCATCTGTGGCTATTTGATGTTTCTATTCTTGTGTTCGGATGTTTAGGAAGGATTAATGTCAAAGAATGCAATCTAAAATTCATCAATCAACATTCTACTTTCATTGAACCTACCTGTTCACATAGCCAAACGCTACCTCTTTTCTAAGAAGTCGCATAACGCGATAAACATCGTTTCGGGAATTTCTGTGGCTGGCGTGGCGGTAGTTACCGCTGCCATGGTTATAGTACTTTCCGTTTTCAACGGCTTTGAGGGTTTGGTAATCTCGCTTTATAATGTGTTTGAAGCGCCCATTGTTGTTTCTCCAGTAGAAGGAAAAACACTTGAATTGAGCTTAATTCCGATTGATAAAATTCTTGAAACGGAAGGCGTAATCGGTTATATCGAAGTGCTGGAAGAAAGCTGTTTGTTGCGCTATCGCGATAAGCAATACTTCGCACGAATTAAGGGCGTTTCGGACAATTTCATGGAGCTATCCGATATGGACAGCATGATTATAGATGGAGACCATTTTATGCATGTAAATGGCGCTCCAGCAGCACTACTAGGTTCAGGTGTGGCTTATCATCTTTCGGCAAATGTCAATGATCCAATCAATCCGTTACAGATTTATGTCCCAAAGCGCGGTTCAAGTGCTACAATCGACCCATCGAAAGCGTTCAATATCAAACAGATTTATGCCACGGGCGTGTTCTCGGTTCAGGCGGACTTTGATTTAACTTACGTTATCACACCCATCAAATTTGCCCGTGAATTGCTCAATCACCAAGGCCGTATTTCTTCGTTGGAACTGGCACTTGACCCAAAAGCCAACATGGAATCGGTTCGGGAAGAGATTCAGTCAACCCTCGGAAGCGATTATGTGGTGAAAGATCGTTTTCAGCAAAACGAATTGCTCTATAAGATTATGAAGAGCGAGAAATGGGCTGTATTCATGATTCTGTCGTTCATTCTCATGATTTCCATTTTCAATGTGATTGGTTCGTTGACTATGCTCATTCTTGAAAAGAAAAAGGACATCAATATTTTGCGGAGCATGGGTGCCAGCGAGCAACTCATCCAACGCATTTTTGTGCTAGAAGGCATTTTTATATCAATGATTGGAGCAGTTGGCGGCCTCATACTTGGTTTGCTTGTTTGCTTTGCACAGATTCAGTTTGACCTTATCAAACTCAACCAAGGAGGAAATTATATTGTGCAATCCTATCCTGTAGATGTGCAGCCAATGGATGTACTTTCTGTTTTTTTTGTAGTGGCCACTATTGGTTTACTAGCAGCTTGGCTCCCTGTTAGAAAAATCATCCGACCTGCAGAAACGGTGAGGATTGTAGGGGAGTGAAATTCTAGGGAAATCTCGATTTTGTATCGAGAATGAGGTTTTTGGCCAGTTTTCAAACTGTTTTCCCTTCGACAATCGCTCAGGACAGGCTTCACAATTTTGCCGTGCAAAATCCTCAAACTGACCATCGCCTGTTACATCGAACTGAGGTTATTAACAAAGAACGTATCCTACTAGTATTTGCTCGGATATTCGCGTTTTATTCCTGCCCGTTCCGTTCAGGCGGGCGTAATTCGTATCAGCCTCATGGAAATGACCTGCTACCACAAGAAACCCCATTTCCATTAAACCCAGATTATGCAGTAGTTTCAAGACGTAATAGATTTTCTATTGCATAACCTGGGTTAAAAACAAACGGATAATCATAAAGCATTCTTCTGGGTTTGGCATAGTTGCCACGTCAAGTTCCGAAGGAACGAGAAACCTTATCTTTACGCTCCTTTAAAAAATGAGTAAACACCACGGACTATCCCAAAACGCAGGAATCAACTGGCTTTTCGCCACTTGCGTGTTAGTGTTGGTGTTTGTCTCTTCTTCAGCATTTGCTCAGTTCTACAATGGTTCGCAGATGGATTTTGGCAAGAACCGTGTGCAGTACGAGAAGATTGATTGGCATTTTTACCGTTTCGACAGGTTTGATGTCTATTTCTATCAGGGAGGAGAACGTTTGGCTGAATATACCATGCGTGCCAGCGATAGAACGCTCCGAGATTTGGAGAAAACGTTCGACTTTACCATGGACAAACGGTTTCAAATCGTAATCTACAACAAGCTTTCGGAGCAAAAGCAGAGCAATATTGGTTTGGTTACAGAGGAGCAGTACAACACAGGTGGTATTACAACCATTGTGGGCACCAAATTGATGCTGTATTTCGATGGCGATTACAAGAACTACGAGGAGCAATTGCGTGCAGGTTTGGCGAGAGTCATGCTCGACCAGATGATGTATGGCGGAAGTTTCAAGGATGTAATTCGCAACAATACATTGCTCAATTTACCCGAATGGTATGTCGAAGGCTTGGTTTCCTACTTATCAACAGATTGGAACACGGAAATAAACAATGAGGTGAAAGATGCAGTAATGAGCGGTCGCTGGGAAAAATTCGGGCAGTTGACAGGAAAAGATGCACGCTACGGTGGCCATTCCATCTGGAAATATGTGGTGGAGAGTTACGGAGCTTCGGTCATTAGCAACATCCTTTATATGACTCGTGTGAGCAGAAATGCCGATAACGGATTTCTGTTCGTTCTGGGCGTTTCGTTAAAAAACCTCGCTGCCGAATGGTTACATTATTACGACAGCATGTATTACCAGCAAGAGGCGAAGCAAAGTCTGCCCGAGGGAAAGCCGCTGAACCGTGTGCGTAAACGTGTTCAGCCGTATTGCGCTATCGAACATCCAAAATTGAGTCCGGATGGTAAGAATCTAGTTTACGTATGGAATGACATGGGCAAGATTAGAGTAAAGTTGCGCGGGCTTCAAACCAAGAAAAAAAGGACAATCTATAAACAAGGTTATCGCGCTTATACCACCCAAGATCACAGTTACCCCATAGTTGCTTGGCATCCGAGCGGCAAACTCGTTTCCATCATTACAGAGCACAAAGGCAAGATAAAATTGGTTTTATACGACCTACAAACCAAAAAACGCACCACCCGAGAATTGTTCCATTTTGAGAAGATTTTGTCGGTGGATTATTCTGATGACGGACGCGAATTTGTGTTCACAGCCGTACAACTGGGAAAGTCAGATGTGTTCATTTACAATATCGTTTCCAATGTTTACGAAAAACTGACTGACGATATTTTTTCAGATGTTGACGCACGGTTCATTGATCGTTCTCGCAAAGTCATTTTTAGTTCTGACAGGAACAACGATACCATCAAACAGTTTGATATAAAACTGCTTCCGAAAAACCTGAATCACGACATTTTTATATACGATAGAGACTCAAAAGAACAAACCTTGAGAAGGGTAACAAGCACACCGTTTATTGATGAGCTAGCACCAATGGAATATGACGGGAACAGCCTCTCTTATACGAGTGATGAGAACGGAATTTTTAATCGTTATTTGGCCAAATTGGATAGCAATATTGCTTACATCGACACCAGTATTCACTATTCATATTTCACGCGTTCGCGACCCCTGAGCCACTACCCGCGAAGTATAAAAGAGTATGATGTGGATACCTTGAATGGAAAAATTGCGGAGGTGATTTTTGCTAATGGAAATTATCGATTAACCCTGAAAGATCGAGAGGCAGAAAAAGCGGAGGTACTTACTGATGTTGGATTCTCGGGTTTTAGAAACAAGGCAGCCGAGCCCCCAAAAAAGAAGCGAAAGCGAACGTCCATTCTAGTTGAAGAACAGAAACCGATTGTGGTAGAACCGCAGCCAGCAGAACAACCAAAAAAAGCAGAGAACCTCAATCCAGATGAAATCAATATCTACGACTATCAGTTTGATACGAATGGTACAAAACAAGAAGAAATTCAGAGCCAGAATGATGATGTGCCAGGCCTACTCTCAGATGATGAACCAAAGTCTAGAAGAGACATGAAACGAGAAAAGGTAATGGCTCGTATTGATAGTCTTCATGCAGCATTGGAGGCAATTAAAGATGTGAATATCGAAATGCAATTGCCACCACAACGTAATTATGATGTTGCTTTCAAAAGCGAATATGTGGTCACACAGCTCGATAATGCTTTTGTCAACAGTACATATCAGAAATTCACAGGTGGAGGTTCGTTTAATAACCCTGGTTTGAATGGCTTTTTTAAAACTGGAATCACAGATATTTTGGATGATTATAAAGTGGTTGGAGGTTTCCGTTTGACAGGAAATCTGAACACGAACGAAGTTTTTGTTTCAGCTCAAAATTTCAAACGGAGACTTGATAAGCAAGCTATTTTTCATCGTCAGTCTATCGAGGATGTCATTTCTAATTCAACGATTGCTCAGGTTTATACGTATGCCCTTACATACAAGGTGAGCTGGCCTTTCAGCGATTTTTCTGCGCTTCGCGGAAACGTGCAAGGACGGAACGATCAGACCGTTTTTAAAAGCACAAATGACCGGAACCTTGAACGTCCGGACGACCTACAGTGGACGGGTGGCTTGAAATTGGAATACGTGTTTGATAATACACTTCCGATGGGAATTAACCTCTATCGCGGGACCCGTTTGAAAATTTTTGCCGAATATTTTCAAGAAGTAGATAAGGAAGCTAAAAATCTATTTGTAGTCGGATTGGATGCACGGAACTACATTAAAATACATGGCGAATTGATATGGGCAAACCGATTGGCCGCAAGTACTTCATTCGGACAGCAAAAACTAGCCTATTTCCTCGGAGGTGTCGATCAATGGATTGCGCCAAAATACAACAACGATATTCCAGTCGATTTTTCTCAAAATTATGCCTTTCAAGCCTTGTCAACCAATTTGCGGGGTCACCCACAGAACATCCGAAATGGAAACAGCTTTGCTGTGATAAATAGCGAATTGCGCTGGCCAATTTTCAGATACTTGGTCACCCGCCCAATCAAATCTAATTTCCTTTACAATTTTCAAATTGTTGGGTTTGGAGATATTGGCACCGCCTGGACCGGGCTGCACCCATTTTCAGAAGAAAACTCACTGAACCGCGAAGAGATTCAACAAGGATCCATTCTTATTACGGTTAAGAACAGAAGAGAACCGATAGTTGGTGGCTTTGGTCTCGGTGCTCGAACCAAATTCTTAGGCTATTTCATCCGAGTTGACTATGCTTGGGGAGTTGAGAACAGAAAGATTAATGACGGCATCTGGTATATTTCCTTGAGTACGGATTTTTGATGGAAAAGAAGCAGAAACCGACAGTAATAGACCTTTTTAGCGGATGCGGTGGGCTCTCCCACGGATTCATTGAAGCCGGATATGAAGTTGTGGTTGGCATAGACCATTGGAAAGATGCCTTGGAAACATTCAAGAAAAACCATTCGGGATCAAAAACCATAGTTGCCGACCTTTTCAATGACTCGCCCCGATCGCTTTCCGATCAGATAGGGGTGAAAAATGTTGATGTGATCGTTGGTGGGCCACCGTGCCAAGGTTTTTCATTGGCAGGGAAAAGGATTGTGGATGATGAACGGAATAAGCTCTACCAGTCTTTCGTTGCTTTTGTGGGTCATTACAGGCCCAGGGCTTTTCTGATGGAAAATGTGCCGAACATCGTCTCAATGGGAAAGGGAATTGTCAAGGACAACATTATAAAGGACTTTGAAGGATTGGGCTACGGAGTGGTCTATAAAGTATTGCTAGCATCAGAATTCGGAGTTCCGCAGAACAGAAGAAGGGCTTTTTTTGTCGGGGTAAAAAATGGTGAACATTTCACGTTTCCTCCATCAATTACCGTTAATGTAAGCCAAATAAGTTCGTATGAAAGCATTTCAGATCTTCCCTCCAGCTCTCTGGCCGATGGTGTGGATTATCCTGATAAGGCACAGTCCGATTATCAGATTTTAATGCGGGAGAATTCCACCCGGATCTTTAATCACGAGATAACGAAGCACAGCGATAAAACGGTAGGCATCATTTCGTTGGTTCCTGATGGTGGCAACTACAAGGACTTGCCAAAGGAGTTGCAGAAAACGCGGAATGTGAACATAGCCTGGACAAGATTGAACAGTCAAAAGCCGAGCTTTACGATTGATACCGGGCATCGTCATCATTTTCACTATGAATTCAATCGTGTTCCAACAGTTAGAGAGAGCGCCAGAATACAATCCTTTCCCGATACATTTATTTTTTACGGGAGCAAGACCAGCCAGTATAAACAAGTAGGAAATGCAGTTCCGCCTTTGTTAGCGAAACACTTGGCAATGCAATTGAAAAAATATTTAGATGTATAAGACCCCGGAAGAATTTTATTTCAGACTTCATCTCGTTCGTCCGCGTTTTAAGAACAACGTAGAGGAGGTTCTGCTTTATCTGGCCACTGAGGTGTCGAAATTGGAAACGCAGCCGCTTCCGTCATTCAATGAAAAACTCTTCAATGCCATACGGCTGTTCGGAGGCAATGCAACAAAAACCAAGAAGACCATAGATAACTGGCGAACAGAGATCCCTTCACTTTTTGGATTTGTAGAAGAGGATAGGATAAACAGGACAGGTAAAGCAGGGGAGATTGCCATAAAATTAGCCGAAGAGCAGGACCTGGTTGAATTTTTCAAACACTTCCTGTTCTATTTCCAATATCCCGGTGGGCATATTAAGTCTCATAAACTGAAGGCCGCGATTGACAACGGTGTGAAGTTCAAACCAGCACAGTACTTTCTTAAAGTATTGGAGGCAGGAGAAAAGAAAACAGGCAAACGCTTTGGTTTCAATAAGGCAGAGGCAACTCATCTGATATATCACGACCTCCGTGCTATCAGGGACAGCTGCCCACCTGCAGAAATTGTCGGGCGGATTCTCCAGAACAGGAAGGATGAGGTGATCATGAACTGGCGTTCTGATACTGTCCGATACGCTGGAGACATCTTGGATTACATGGTTATTGCCGACCTGCTGGTGCAGCATGGCACGGACTATTATATAAATTGGAAAGACAGGGAAACAGTCACTGCCTTTCTAGAAAGTGATCTGTGGTTTTCTGGGTATGATCATTTATTCGGAACAGATTTCACAGTAAGAGCAGTCGGTGAGATTGAGGACTCTTGGTTCAGGCATGTGAATACAGGATTGGGAGATGAACTTTTCAAAACTGATGTCCTGAAATATTTGGGAATAGAGGAGGAGTCTTATAGTCAACTCGTTTCAAATGCAATATCAGATATTGAAGCTTCTTTTGACCCTAAAAATGTAAGGAACACGAAGGAAATAGGCGATTTTGGGGAAAACCTCATTTTGGGGCACGAGAGCATGCGATTGAAACTGGGAGGCCGCGAAGATCTTATTCATCTCATCAAGAAAATTCCAACAGCATTTGCCGTAGGCTACGACATTCAAAGCGTAGAACTTGATACACGAAAGCGATACATTGAAGTGAAGTCAACCATCAGCAATCGGTCAATCAGCTTTTATAATTTTCATCTGACCCCCAATGAATGGTCAACAGCGGAAACCATTAGAGATTCGTATTTTGTGTATCGACTTATGATAAGTAAGTATGAACGGAAACTTTTTGTCATCTGTGACCCGGTTGGGAATTACAAAAAAGACAAGATTAAAATGTCCCCAAGGAATGGAGCCGATATGATATTCAACGAACAGTCTGGAGAATGGAACGAGCTATTGGTATGGGAAAACTAAAAGTTGTTTCTCTTTTTTGCGGATGTGGAGGAATGGATCTCGGTATGGAAGGTGGTTTCAACTTCCTCGGAAACGAGTATGAAGAATTACCGTTTACTGTGAGTTACGCGGCAGATAACGATGCCTACGCGACAACCATCTATAACAACAATTTCTCCTCTTCATGCCAAGTGAAGGATGTCCGTGAAATTGTGGCCGATCAAATTCCTGACCATGATATTCTGCTTGGAGGTTTTCCTTGTCAGTCATTTTCCATCAGTGCGCAAAATCCTCCAAGGCTCGGTTTCAAGGATGAAAGGGGTAAACTGTTTTTTGAGATGGTGAAGATCCTCAAGGAAAAAAAGCCCCGTTTTTTTATCGGTGAAAACGTAAAGGGACTGCTGTCTGCAAATAAAGGCAAGGCGTTTCCCATGATAATCAAAGAGTTTGAAGAAGCGGGCTATTACGTTCATCATAAACTATTGAATGCTGCAGAATTTGGAGTGCCGCAAAAAAGGCAGCGGGTTTTTATTGTCGGATTCCGGAATTTTGAGGATTATTTCGCTTATCGGTTCCCACGTCCCAATACGCTGAAATGTTCTAAAGTTCCGTTAAAGGAGGTGCTGGACGGGCAGGCCGATGAGGACGACAAATGGTTTTTTAGCCAAAAGGCCGTGGATGGAATGCTTCGCGTTCGGCACAAGATGAACAAGGGAAGGGTCCAGAATCCCGATGAACCTTGTAATACCATCAGTTCGCATTTAGCTAAAGTCAGTTTGAATGGGACTGATCCGGTTCTCATGGTTGGAGAGAGGTACAGACGATTTACCCCAAGGGAGGCGGCAAGCATTCAATCTTTTCCCGACACTTTCAAATTAGATAGTGTCTCAGAGCATCGCCAGTACCGGGCAATCGGAAATGCTGTTCCCCCTGTGCTGATGTGGCACATGGCAAGGTCAATTACCGATGTGGTATCGGTGAACGAAAAAAAACCGGTCAGTTCAAAAAAGCACCTGGTCAACGCGTAATCGTATGTACTGCATTCAACCATTGGAGTTTGAATTGATGAAACCATGCAACAGAAAATGACCACAACAACAATCATTATTCTCCTTCTGATAGGAATCTCAGCCGGTGTCCTCAGTGGGTTTGTGGGCGTTGGTGGCGGCATCATCATCGTTCCGGCCTTGGTGTTCTTCCTCGGTTTTTCGCAACACATGGCGCAAGGAACCAGTTTGGCGCTGATGCTTCCGCCCATCGGGCTTTTGGGTTTTTACAACTACTATAAAAGCGGAAACACCAACCTTACCGCTGCGGCCATTATTGCGGTAGCCTTCATTTTTGGCGCGTATTTCGGAAGTAAGTTATCCATTTCACTAGATCAGAAAGTGGTGAAAAAAATATTCGGAGGAATCATGCTTCTTGTATCTGTCAAACTATTAGTGGGTAAATAATGAAGGATAGAATCAAACAACTTGTTGCAGATAACGCCAGCGAGATTCTTGACATCCGTAGGCATCTGCACGCCAATCCGGAACTTTCATTTAAAGAGTTTGAGACAAGCAAATTTGTCACATCTCAGTTAGATAAATGGGGGATTTCCTACAAAGACGGTTATGTAGAAACAGGAATAGTTGCGCACATCGAAGGGAAAAATCCATCATCTAAAGTAATTGCCCTGCGTGGCGATATGGACGCACTTCCGATTGTAGAAGCCAATGACGTTCCGTACAAATCGAAGAATGAAGGTATAATGCACGCATGTGGTCACGATGTGCATACATCGTGCGTAATGGGTGTGGCCAAAGTGCTTCATTCGCTGCGCGATGAGTTTGAAGGAACCATAAAAATCATCTTTCAACCAGGTGAAGAACGATTGCCCGGTGGCGCATCGTTGATGATAAAGGAAGGCGCGCTGGAAAACCCGAAGGCAAGTTCCATAATTGGGCAGCACGTGCTGCCCGAACTGGAAGTAGGCAAGGTTGGATTCCGTTCTGGAATGTACATGGCATCTGCGGATGAAGTTCATTTCACTGTAACGGGAAAAGGCGGTCATGCGGCATTGCAGCATTATCTCATTGACCCCGTTCTCATTACATCACATATTATCGTGGCATTGCAACAGCTGGTTAGTCGTAGAACTAAACCGGGAGTGCCGTGTGTGCTATCCTTCGGAAGCGTTCATGCCAATGGGGCAACCAATATTATTCCTAACGAAGTGCAGGTGCAGGGAACCTTCCGCACGATGGACGAGGAATGGCGCAAAGAGGCGCATGCGATTATGAAGAAAATGGCAGAGGAAATGGCATCTTCCATGGGTGCAACTTGCGACTTTAGAGTAGATGTTGGTTATCCTTTTGTTTACAATGATGAAAGAGTGACCGAATTCGCGCAAAATGCAGCTAAAGATTACCTCGGAAAGGAGAACGTAGTTGAACTGGAGATGCGCATGACAGGCGAAGATTTCAGTTTTTACACGCAGCACATGCCGGGCTGTTTCTACAGACTTGGTGTTGGTAATGAATCTAAAGGTCTTACATCTGGCTTGCACACGCCAACATTCAATGTGGATGAAAAGTGTTTGGAAATAGGCACAGGATTGATGGCTTATATTGCCTATCAACAGCTAGGCTCATAAAAAAGTTCCTAAGGTTTAGGGTATCCACTTCTTTATCATTCGCTCAATGTCATTAGAAACAACAGGCTTAAGGAGTAAGTCGTCCATATCCGATTTTAGATTTCCCGTGTCATCACGCTGAAGAATATTACCGCTCAATCCAATAATTGGAGGAACCTGATTATGTTGATTTTTTATCACAGTTGTAGCTTCCAAACCATCCATTTCAGGCATTTGAATGTCCATAAAAACGATGTCGTAAGTTCCTTTGCCAAAGTTTTCTACGGCCTGTTTGCCATTTGAAAGTACATCAACCTTACATCCCATTTTCTGAAGCATAATTTTGAATGCTTGTTGATTTATCAGGTTGTCTTCTACTAAAAGAACTCGAATGCCATCAACCGTTTTTTTGGTTCGTTTTCGAGGTGTGGATGCAGCTTTTGGGTTAGCTTGTTGGGATTTTGCTGCCGGTAGTGTGAGCCAAAATGTACTTCCTTTTGCTAATTTACTGTTTACACCAATCTGACCGCCTAGCAGACGCATCATTTTTTTACTTATCGAAAGACCAAGGCCTGTTCCTTCTAAGTTCTGAGCGGTGGTGTGCTGTAGCTGCGAAAAATCTTGAAATAATTTCTTTTGGTCTTTTGGCGGAATGCCTGAGCCCGTATCGGTTACTTCTATGTACAGGAGATCATCATCTTTCAAAGAAGCGGAAACCGTTACCGAACCTTTCTGAGTAAATTTAATGGCGTTCCTCACGAGGTTTGATAGAACCTGAGTAAGCCTCCTACGATCAGTATTGAGTCCAATATTTTCATCTGTTATATTGAATGATAATTGGAGGTTTTTGACTTTCGCTTCAGGTTCATATCTCTCTGCTATGGTCTCAATTAACTCTAGAACACCGAATGCCTCTTTTTGGATTACCACTTTTCCAGCTTCTAGTTCAGAGAGGTTTAATACATCATTTACTATTGAGCGTAAATCCTTACTGGCCCCCAAAATATTTTGAAGTTTGGATTCTTGGTCGGGGGTAAGCTTGCTATGAAGGAGGATTTCACTTAAACCCATAATACCATTTAGAGGGGTTCTAATTTCGTGGCTCATACTAGCCAAAAAGTCGGATCTGAACTTCAATGAGTTCTCTGCAACTTCCTTTTCTTGCAGTAGGTTTTGGTGGTGTTTCTGCTCGGAAATATCAATTACGGTTCCTAGATAGCCTATATATTTTCCTAAATGATTAAACAACGGCTGTGCCTGCTCCAAAACATGAATGGAATCACCATTGTGTTTTTTAAATCTATACTCTAATGAGAATGATTTTTTTGCTTTTGCAACCGACTTCCAACGTGATTTGACAATCGATTTGTCGTCCTCGTGAATCAAATCTGTCCATGAACCATCAAGAATGGAGGTAAGGCTAGAGCCAATAATCAACTGCAGACTTTCGTTTACATAGGTGGTGTTTCCGTTGGCATCAACTTGGTATATCCCAACTGGGATTAACGAAGCAAGTTTCCTAAACTTTGATTCGTTTTCTTTCAGTGCCTTTTCTGCCTTTTTTCTGTCTGTGATGTCAATAGACCAGAGCGTTACGCGTTCAATCTCACCTCTTGAATTCTTAATGGGATTAATGTGTCTGTCAAACCAATATTCTTTTCCTTTAAATGCGAAATGCTTTTCTACCTGCACTTTTCTACCTGAAAACGCCCGTTCTGTTTCAACTTTAAATTGAACAAGGTTTTCTTTTGCAGTAATATCCAATGCGTTGGTACCAATGGTGAGGTCAAAGTCAAATTGGTCTCTCACTAATTGTGCAGCCGCTTGGTTGAAGGCCAGTATGTTTAGTTTTCTATCTAGTAGATAAAAGGTTTGGGAGCTGCTGTCAAAAACTGCTCGGAGGTTTTGTTCGGATTTTCGAACATTCATTTCAGCTTGTTTTTTGTCTGAAATATCAAATGCCCAAATAGAGACCGTATACTGTTTTTCTAGACTTCGTTTCACGGGTGTAAACCGAACTTCTATAATATGAGAGGTAGCATAGGGCGTTTCAAATTCAATAGAAACAGCTCCTCCAGAGCGCGCAACCTTTATCGCTCCTTCAAATTCCTTTTTCCAAGATGGATAAACGAAATCGATAATATTTTTCTCAATGCAATCTTCACCTTTCAAATCTTCAGGAAACATTATTGGAGCTAGCATATTTCTGCTCAATACGTTATTCTGGTCATCAAGCAGAATAAATCCTTGCGAATTATTGTGGTCAATTGCCTGAAGCACGCGATTCTTGTCTGCATTTTCGCGTTCTAATTGTTTTCGGTGCGAAATATTGATGTACGAATAAACCACTCCGTAGCTCACCCCTTTCGAATTGGTAAGTGGGCTAAACCTACCCTCCACCCAAAAATCAATTCTGGTGTTTCCTGGTTTTTGTACCTTTTGTTCTGTGCTTATGGTGCGACCTTTTATCGCAGCCCGAAAATTGCGGATAAATCGTTTGTTCTGGTTCTGGTCTACATAGTTCCAATATGAATTTCCCGTTTTTAGATGTTCGTTAAAAAACGAGTACATGCCTCTAGCGGCTTTCGCGTTAAACCAAAGAATGCGGTATTCTGAGTCAAGAATTAGTACGCTTCGGTCGGAGTGATCGAGCAGGGATTTCATCTCGGCAGTGGGCGCCAAGGACTCAAAAATGGGTGCTTTCGATTTTCGTTTCACGTTACTGCGAGGACTACGTGAAAGGCTGTACGGAAAAAAAGGCTAAATGTTCAGGTTTTGACCAATAGTAACCATTCAGAGTGATATTGAACATACTCACTCCGTCCACGACCAAAGGTAGGGACAAGTTGTGTTTCTGTGGCTAAAAGGTGTGTACTTGCACAATGGCATTAAGTTAAGGAGTTAGCCATGTTGGATGACGATTTGCTCAGACTGTTTTATAGTTGAAAATGGTTGAAACCATTCTCAAATATGCTCAAACATCATAGCCCACGATTTAAATCGTGGGCTATGATTGGCACCCACAACAGATTAACCGTTTTAACGGTTTACAAAATCAGCGGTAATAAAACTGATTACGTCAATGACAGGAGCGGTCTATCCTAAACTTCCCCAAGGAAAGCAACCTCAAAACAGCTTAACTTAATGTCATTGAGCTCTCGCAAGAGAGGGGAAAGCTCAACATAGTTGAGAAGGGGTGAGTTGGCAAAATCTCTGAATAGTTACAACCAATAATTTAGGCGTGCACCGACCGTCTTCTTGCCCTTTCTTTTATTATGAGAGAGAGTTCTCGGCTTGTTTGCCCTGCTAGGGATGTGTTTTCTTCTGCTCTACGAATAAGATATGGCAAAACCTCAATAATTGGTCCGTAAGGAACATATTTAACCACATTATAGCTGTTTGCGGCAAGATTGAAACTGATGTTGTCGCTCATTCCATAAAGTTGAGAGAAGAAAATTTTTGGGTCACTTGTAGTAATTCCATTCGTCTTCATAAGCTCAGTTAAATACAAGGAGCTCTTTTCGTTATGTGTTCCGGCTATGAAGTGAATACTTGAATGATTTTTAACACAGAACTGTAGTGCCAAATCGTAATCGGTATCTGTATCGGCCTTACAGGTATGTATTGGCGATGGGTAGCCTTGTTTTTGTGCTCGTTCGCGCTCTTTTTCCATATAAGCACCCCTCACAAGTTTAATGCCTAGAAGGTAGCCTTTTTGGTTGGCTTTTTCATGGCTTTTTTTAAGGAAATCCAATCGGTCTTTCCTGTAAAGTTGAACCGTGTTAAAAACAATTGCTTTTTTCTTGTTGTGGAGTTCCATTTGTTCTTCAACGAGCTGGTCTATGGCACTTTGAAACCAGGTTTCTTCGGCATCAATCAAAATGGGAACATTATTTTCTTTGGCACTCAAGCAAATGAGCGCCATGCGTTGCTTAGACAACTTCCAAGCTCGCAGTTCATCCTCATTGAATTCTCTGCCAGCATTTTTCTTAGCAAGTAATTTGTTAGGAAATATGGCTGTTGGTTTGAATACTGAAAATGGAATTCTAATGTCTCGTGTTCCAGTTGTATTTGCTGCTATTATTTCTCTGGCCGAAACGTCAAGCTCTTGCATAGATTCTTTGCCTTCGGACGAATAATCAAGAAGAGAATAAACACCAGCTTTATGCAAATTGTCAATTGTTGTTTCGCACTGAGCAATACTTTCTCCACCACAAAAGTGAGCAAACACGGTTTTTCTTACAATTTGGTTAATCGGTAATCTTAGAGCAAGCGCCATCTGTAGCCCTACTTTACCTAGCGAAACCAATAGTGGATTACCAACCAGTTTAAATAGCAGATACCCACGATTTAGTTCCGCGTTAGTTTTGTCGGAGAAGGCAACTTCAGTATCGTCAAACGAAATCATCAGACATTAAATTGAGTAGGCAAATATATGCTCGATTAGAGTAGGTCTTACTAGTTGATTTTGGAATATAATCTGGCAACCCTCAGCACTTAATCAAGTCTATACAACACATTCCAAAATAGTATCTTAGCTTTTAGATTTATCGGCTGCAACCCCATGAACCAACTTAGGCTTTTCTTACTGTGCTTTTTCATTACCTCCTTAGGTATGAGTGCAAGCGCGCAGAAAGGCACTAGTTTAATGGTAGAACCCTTCACTCATCACGTTTTTGTGGAGGAACGAGGGCAGTTTGCCGATAAGCTAGCATGGCAAGGAACGGAGTATAATAGTGAGATTCTCTATGGTGTGGAGAATGCGGAGTTTCAGGCCTACTTCACCAATGAGGGAATTGTATTCCGCTTTGCAGAGAGAAAAGTAATTCCGAAAGGAGAAAGAGTAAAGGTTGCGAATGAGCCTGAGGTAAGAGGCGTAGAAACCATTTGGCATACATCGGAACTAAAATGGATTGGAGCGAGCTCGCAATTGCATGTATCTAAACAATCAAAGGTGCATGAGTATTATAACTACACTAGTTACGCAGGTAAGCCTAATGTCAACTTTGTACCAGCTTATAACCAAGTTGTTTACGAGGGTTTATATGAGGGGGTTGATTTGATTTTTGAACTTCCGGAAGAAGGAGGGATTAAATATCGATTTGAACTGGATGCCAATAATGAAACCCCCAATATTCAATTTGAATGGAGTGGTGTTGAATCATTGAAATTAGACACTGAAGGCGACCTTTTGATTCAAACTAAAATGACCTTGTTTAAGGATAAGGCCCCAACCGCTTTTTCCAAAGTGTCAAATACACCTGTGCAAATTGCCTACAAACTGGCTGGCAATGTAGTTGAGTTTGATTTTCAGATTGATGAACTGACTAGTGCCGAAGGAATTGTAATTGATCCATGGGTGGTTAATACAAATTATCCTGCCATCAACGCAGCGCACGATATACAGGAAGATGCTGCCGGAAACGTTGTCGTACAAGGAAACCACACCGATTATCAGATACAGAAATTTAACTCTGCTGGCATATTGCAATGGACCTATATAACCAATTCGGTTTTTCTAGGAGATATAGCCGTTGACAATCCAGGTAACGTCTATATCGTGGGAGGATACTCTGCCGGAAAACGGCAAAAACTCAACCCTGCGGGAGTACAGCAATGGACTTTTTCTGGCTTGCTTGAAGAATGGCGCTTGGCCTTTAACTACTCTAAAACCCAATTAACCGTTGGAGGATATTTTAACGGGACTCCTGGGGATAATTTGGGCCGCTTTGATGTCAATACTGGCGGTATTTCAAACAGAATTATTTATGGAGAAGAAACGCGTGCTATTGCCACAGATTGCAATGGCGATATGTATTCGTTACACGTAACATTTGGTGGGAGTGGCGCAGCAGCGTCAAATATTTTACGGAAGACCAATGCCGATTTTACACCAGCAGGTTCTTTAATAAGCGGCTTTCTTCTTTCCGAATCGGAAGCTACAGCCGGCTATGCGCCAAACCCAGGATACAGTGTGCCAATTTATCAAGGTTTTAACGGTATTGTAGTAAGTGGACTTTATCTGTACATATCGGATGGGGCAAGTGTAAGACGAGCGAATAAAAACACGCTAACTTTCCTTAATACTGTCCCTGTTCCCGGTGGTGCCAAGCTGAAGAACAGTGGAATGGCTGCAGACCTGTGTGGGAATATTTATGTGGGTTCACAGAATGGAATTGTTATGTACGATTCTGTGCTAAATTTTGTTCAGACTATCCCAACGCCTGGTGCGGTTTATGATCTTATTTCTAGTGGAAATGGAGAATTACTTGCATGCGGATTTGGCTTTGTTGCAAGTTACCCTGTTACCTGCAATCCTCCTCCTGCAATTATTGCAACCAGCAATAATGCTTGCGATGGTACAGGCAGCGTAACCATTGATGTAGCCGGAGGGTTGGCACCTTATACTTTCGAATGGCAACCGGGAGGACAGACTAGTAACCCCATTACCGGTCTTGCCGCTGGTATTTATACATACACGGTTAACGATGCGTTTTGTAGAACATACATCGATTCTGTAGAAATTTATGAGAACCCAACTCCGACTTTTGCAATGACTACCATCAATACGGTCAATATAAATCCGAACTCAATTTGTTTGGGAGAAACGGTTCAGTTTTCTGATAATTCTACAAGTAGTGATGGCAATATTATTTCTTGGGATTGGGATTTTGGGGATGGCACGTTTAGTACGGACCAGAACCCAACGCATTTATATACAACCGCAGGAACCTTCGATGCTATGGTGGTGGTAACAACGCAGTATGGCTGTATGGATAGCATCGTCAATCAAGTAATTGTTGATCCTTTACCGGTAGTTGATTTCGATGCAACCGATGCCTGTTTGAGAATTGATAATGTATTTACAGACCAATCAACCATTTTGTCAGGAACCATTGCTTCTTGGGTCTGGGATTTTGGTGATGGCAATACGTCCACGCAACAAAATCCAGCACATCAGTATGGTGTGTCTAATAATTACACAGTGGTGTTAACCGCCACATCATCCAGCGGATGTTTCTACTCTGATTCTTCGGATGTAGAGGTTTATAGTCTCCCTCAACCAAACTTCAATTATCCGACAACCTGCGTTAACAATCCTACCTCGCTGATTGATGCATCCACGGATGGAGATTGGCCTATTACTTCTTGGCAATGGGATGTAGAAGGGCAAAATTTAAATGGGTCAACTGTACAGCATACATTTTCTGACGAAGGAATCTTTCCAGTACAATTGACCACCACCGATCAATTCGGATGCATCGATAGTATAACGCAACAAGTAACTATCAGTGTTAGGCCTGATATTTTATTATCCGTAAATGATGATTGTGCCGATGAGCAATTCGTTTTCGCGAACTCTTCGTCCATCTCATCGGGAACAATAGATTCTATTTATTGGGATATGGACGATGGCGTAACCTACACAAGCACTTCGCCCACGCATACGTACGTAAATGCTGGATTCTATACCGTTACACTCTACCTAGAAAGCGACCTAGGTTGTTCTGCCGATACAAGTTTTCAGGTTGAAGTTTACCCGAATCCCGTTGCGAGTTTGCAATGGCAGAACGTGTGTGAAGGAACGATTACCACGTTTAACGAAACTTCCAGCGTGGCTGCACCTGGAGTTTTGCAGCTTTCAGATTGGACGATGGGAGATGGAACTATTCTTAATGACACCAACCTCGCGAGTTATGATTATGCTGGTTTTGGAGATTATTCCGTTCAGCTATCGGTAGTAACGCAGCAAGGTTGCACCGATTCAGAAACCTATCTGGTTTCAGTTCATGCCATGCCCGTGGCCGATTTCAGTTTTATGAATATCTGCGAAACTGATTCTGTGCCATTTACAGATCAATCCACACTCGCTCAAGGAAACTTGACGGAATGGCAATGGACTTTTGGCAACGGCCAAACGTATAGTGGACAAAACCCACCATATCAAACATACCCAGCCGATGGATTTTATCCTGTGGAACTTACCGTCACCTCAGACAGTAGTTGTGTGCATGTGCTTGATAGCGTTATTGAAATTTATCCGAGTCCGATTGCCAACTTCACATTTGACAGCGTTTGCTATCCACTCCCAATTCAATTTACCAATCTCTCCGACCCTAATGGGGCGTATGCCATTGGCCAATGGGCTTGGGTGTTTTCAAATGGACAGGCATCTTCGGTGCAGTCTCCTGCAATAAGTTTTCCAGAATATGGTGCATATGGTGCAACACTTACCATTACCAACGCTGCTGGTTGTAAGGACAATATTGTGCTTGGCGATGCGCTGGTTCATCCCGTTCCTGTGGCAGATTATGCAGCCAATATGCAGCATTGTTTTCTGGAAACGCTTTCAATTACCAATCAATCGACCTTGAATGTGCTTTCTGATGATCAGATCATCTCTTGGGTTTATGATCTAGGCGATGGCTCCCCGAATATCATCACTGCAAACGGAACGCATGCTTACGCTTCGGCTGGATTCTATAATCTTCAATTGACCGTTACAACCAATCATGGATGCGAGCATTCCGTCAGCCAATCGGTAGAAGTTTTCCCGCTTCCACAAGTGGCCTTTGATGCCGACCCTAAAGAAGGGTGTGACCCACTTTATGTAAGGTTTACGGATCAGACTACGATTGCGGCTCCGTATTCGCTGAGTCAATGGAATTGGACGGTTGATAGTGCCACGACCATTCTTACAAATCAGCATCCAACCAATCTTTACGACCCAGTTGGGCTTGCTCCTAATGATTTTAGCTCCTATGATGTGAAATTGGTAGTTACCAGCGTTAACGGCTGTTCCGATTCTCTTTCCTATGCAGATTATATCACAGTGCATCCGGTGCCTCAAGCTCTTTTTAGCGTTGATCCCGAAAAGCTTGCAACTGTTATCAATCCACTATTCAAGTTCACCGATCTTAGCTCTATCAACGTTACAAGTTGGGACTGGCGTTTTGGCGATGGGTTGACTTCTGTGGATCAGAATCCAGAATATGCCTACGCAGATACAGGAACCTACCGTATTAATTTAATAGTAAGCACAAATTTCGGATGTAGCGATACCGTTTCTTACCAAGTTATGGTAGAACCGTACTTCTCATTTTACATTCCTTCAGCCTTCTCACCAAACGGAGATAGGGTAAATGACGGTTTCTTTGGTGCTGGCGACCATTTGAAGGAGTACAACATGAAAATCTTTAACCGTTGGGGTGAAATGATTTTTGAATCCAACGAACAAAGCTTCCAGTGGAACGGCTCATACAAAGGAGCTCCCGTTGAGGCCGGTGAATACGTTTATCGTTTTAATATAGTTGACTGGACAGGTAATGCGCACCGCTACACAGGAGGCGTGATGCTACTACGTTGAACCGGTTTGGCCAAGAACTGGTAACAATTCTGGGTTGCTTTCGTTAACGCACTTGACCAAAAACCTGAAAATCTTGAATCGCCTAGTCGTTTTATTAGCCATGTTGGCTTTATCCAGCGTTGGATTTGCGCAGCAAAAATGGACACTCAAAGACCGTTGGAGAAATTCCATCGGAGCTTCAGCGCATCTTTTGATGATAAGGAAGAATGTCAGCCCTGCGTTTGGAGTTTTCTATAATCCACAGATTAACATCATCAACAAGTACGCAGATTTCTCTTTGGCCGTAACCATGCCATTAACGCTTGGTGCTCATGTTAAGGACACATGGATTGAGAAGACGTATTTCTACGGACACATCCCAGCAGTTCTCGAAGCAAATATTGGTCATTACGCCACTCGCGATTTTCGGTCAGATATTGGAATGGGGGTTGGAGCGGGATATGCCGCGCAAATAAACGGGGCCGATGTTTCTACTGGTTTTGTGGCAACTCTTGCAGCAAGAACCTGGTTCTTCCGTGGCAGCATCACCATCCGATACCTGTTCCATCTCAACCTTCAGGGAATTGGAGGATACAACACACACGCCTTGGGAGTGGCAGTTAACATGGGTAATTACTTCAATAAGTTGACACACATGAACAAGATGAGCAAATTTCAGAATTTCAAGTAGTAGAATTTATTGATGTCTGCCAGGTTTACGTTTAGCTGATACGAAACGTAAGTTCAGCGTAGCTAATTACGTATCGTGTACGAATCCCGAAATAATTGGGACAAGTTATAACGAATGATGTATTTGTAAAGAGCGGCAACACAAATTTATATCTCCTAATTTAACAGGACACAGCATTCGTAAATTCGTTTTTTATTCCTGCCCGTTCCGTTCAGGCGGGCGTAATTCCTATCAGCCTTATACACAGCCTTCACGCAAAGCTGTTGCCGCAAACTAGCTTTTCTATTGCATAATCTGGGTTTAAAACCGTTCTCGTAATATTGTCGCGGTGGCGGCTTCATCAAAAGAAGGGTTACCTACATTTGTTAAACTCAGATTATGCAGTAGAACTTCGTGATGAGGGTTGAAACGACAATAAAATCAAGTGTTTTACGGATTCTGGCATAGCACCGCTATGGTGAAATCCGAAAATACAGCCAAGCGTTTGATTTTGCAGTAGTTTCAAGACGTAATAGATTTTCTATTGTATAATCTGGGTTTAACCAGTAAATAAACGGTATGACAAGAATACTTACGCTAATCCTTTTGGTTTTTACATTGGTACAATCTGCAAGCGCAGGAGGCCCATGGCCACGGAAGAAAAATAGCGGGTACGCGCAGCTTGGGTTCACTTACTTAGGATACAGCAAGTTTTTTAACGATAACGGTAAGGTGACAGACTTAAGAAGACCAGTTACTGATTTTACAACACAGCTATATCTCGATTTTGGCCTCACTGACCGTTTGACCATGACAGCCAATTTGCCGTTCAAATACGTTTCTAGTGGAGACAAAATATCGAGTGCCGACACAAGCTATTTTAAGGATACCATTCAGGCGGGAAACCTGTTTGGATTGAGCAATGTAATGCTCGGTCTCAAATACAATATCGTACAAAAAAGAGTTTTGTTTTCCGCTGGGTTGAATGTGGAAGCAAATGTTGCGAAGTACGATTCGCTTACTACGTTGCGAACAGGACCAAGCACGTGGGTTTTTCACCCTTACCTAAGTGTTGGAACTACATTTGCCACAGGAAAGGTTTACACGCTTTTGGATGCAGGTTATCGTGTTCGATTGAATAATTACAGTCATGAGGCAAACGTCAATTTTGAGCTTGGCTATTCGTGGAATCAGAAAACGTACTTTATTCTGAATGTAGCCGGACGATTTTCGATGCAAAATGGGAGCTATGATAATAACGTAACAGCTGTTGTTGACTCAACAGACCCAACAAGCGAAAGTTTACACCCCAACGGACGAGACCTTCACACATCCCTTTACCCGAACAATCAGCAATACCTTGGTTATGGTCTCAAGTTTATTCAGAAAATAAAGAAGGTTCACATTAACGCAGCCGTTTACTTCGGTACGGGTCAGTTGGTTGCCGCTGCGCCAAGCTACAATTTAGGAGTTGCATACGAATGGTAGCTGAGGGAAACATAGCCGCGCTAAAACAACTTAATGTCGAAACGCTTCTAAGATTGAAAGCCGTTCTGGCTCAAATGGATCAGCGATTATATACGCATGTGAATGCCAAAGGAGGTGCTTCTGTTGGGCAGCACGTGCGCCACACACTTGAGTTTTTTCAATGCCTATTTGATGCAAAAATGGCAGTAAATTATGATGCGCGAAATCGCGACATCATGGTAGAATCGAGCCCTAAACATGCTTCCTTAACTATCGACAGAATTATTGAGGAAGTGAATAACCAGACGACCGATTTTCCTTTGCAAACCGTGGGGGAATTTCCGTCAGTTTCGGCTCAGCCACTTTCTGTTAGTTCTTCACTTTCGCGAGAGTTGCTGTATGTTTTGGAACATGCCATTCACCATATGGCTTTAATTCGCATCCTCATCAAGGATGAACAGGCCGACTTTGAATTGGAAGAAGCTTTTGGAGTTGCCTATTCCACCTTGGCCTACCGTAGCCAAGACAAAGGCTGAGTTAAACCATGAATCTTGTACCTTTTTCAACCCGTTTGCACATTAGGTTGCAGCGCTTAGTGCGTTGGGAGTTTTGGCCATGGCGCATCGTGTATCTCCCCGTAGCAGTGTATTGGTTTTTCTTGGCCATAAAAGCGCGAGGTTGGGTGTTTTTTAGTGCCGCTAACCCATGTATGCGCTTTGGAGGTTTGGTAGCATACTCAAAAACGGATGTGACCAAACTGGTGCCTGAGGCGTATTTGCCAAGGACGGTTTTTGTTGAACAGAAAGATGTTTTTGATGAGGTTCTTTCTAAAGTGAAGGAAAAGGATATGGTGTTTCCACTCATCATTAAACCCGATATGGGCGAGCGCGGAAGAGGAGTGAAGATTCTTCGGTCTGAAGAAGACTTGAAAGGGGCCTTCAAACAAATTCGAGAGCCAATGCTACTACAGGTTTATGAAGACCTGCCAATGGAGTTGGGTGTTTTATACAGTCGCCATCCAGATGAAGAAATTGGTAAAATCACATCCATTGTTGTTAAGGATTTCCCATCCGTAACAGGTGATGGAAAAAGCACATTGCTTCAGCTCATTCTTGCAATCCAACGCACGCGGTTCAGTTATAAGGTTCACGTTAAACGCTTTGCCCACAAATTAAATGAGGTGATTCCATTAGGAGAGAAGCTCAGAATAGTGAGCATTGGAAACCACATGTTGGGAACAACATTTCTTAACGGTAATCACCTCATTTCTAACGAATTGGTTGAGGTCTTTGACAAACTCGCAAAACAGATAAAGGGATTTCATATCGGCCGTTTCGACCTTCGTACATACTCGATAGACACCCTTTTGAAAGATAATTTTAGGGTGATAGAAGTGAATGGCGTAAATTCAGAACCGTGTCATATTTTCCATCCAGGACGTTCTATTTTTCTTGGGTGGCGAGACCTTTTTAAGCACTGGAAACGTATTTACGAAATCAGTATAGCTAACCATAATAATGGGGCTCAATACGCTTCGTATATCCAGATTCAAAAAGAGATTAGACGGCATAACCGCGAGGGTGCGCAGCACGATTAATACATTTGTCTTATGGAATTTTTATCAAACCTCGAATTCAATATTCTTTATATAAAGGCGCTGCACATCATTTTTGTTACGACTTGGTTTGCAGGATTATTCTACATTATAAGGTTGTTCATTTATCATGCTGAAGCACGAGGAAAAGATGAGCCTGCACGAAGTATTCTTGAAAAGCAATATAAATTGATGGAGTGGAGGTTATGGTATATCATTACATGGCCATCAGCAATTCTCACGTTTGTGTTTGGGTTTTGGCTGGTTTACGCCTTCAACTATTGGTTGCAGCCATGGATGCATGTCAAGCTTGCCATGGTCGGTGGGTTATTCCTGTATCAGCTGTACTGTCACAAGATTTTCCGAAAGTTTCAGAATGATAAAGAAACGTGGGGCTCTGTCAAACTCCGTATTTGGAATGAAGTGGCTACACTTTTCCTTTTTGCTATAGTGTTTGTCGTGGTTTTAAAGAATTCTGTCTCTTGGATTGTTGGAGTCGGAAGTCTCATCATGCTTGCCATTGTGATGATGGTTGCGATCAAATTATACGGAAAGGCGAGAGGGAAGAAGGAAGAAAACGAATAACGCTTCATTCGCGAAGAATCTGTCATTGCGAGCCCCCCATTTAAAACTTTAAAAACGGTAGTGTTGACGTAAATCTGGTCGAAGAGACCTTCGAGGTTTTCAAAACCTCGAAGGTCCAGTCTCACACCAATAACGTTGATTCCGTCAATGATAGGAACAGCCCGCCCCGATTTGTCGGGGAAGCAATCTCCATCATCGGCCCTTTGTAGCAAGCAGATTGCCGCAGAATTCCTCCAAAAAAGGAATTCTTCGCAATGACGCAGTTAGTTTCCTGAAACGATGCGTGCTTGCTTATTAGAAAGAGATACTGACTTCAACATTTTCTCGGCATCAGTTAAGGAACCGTACGTTCCGTAAGCAACCAAATGACCTGAGTTGTCTCGGCCAGCATATTCCGCACCAAAACCACGTTTAATCATTTTGGCAACGTAATCAGCAGCTTCATTTTTTGTTCCAAAAGTTGCTGCAATCACCCTAAATGATGAAGCACTTTCATCGATTGAGCTAGTTGGCTCTTCCTCTTCAAAGCCAACTTCGGTTGAAGGAATAGCGTCAGTTTTTACGACAATTGGTTTGGCCGGGTTTTTAGCAAGATAAAGCGAAAGGTATTCCTTTTCGTGCTTGGCTGAAAGCGCATCTTCTCGTTCAAAACCCTTGTTTATCCAACCTTCATCAAACTGACGAGAGGAATATGAAACCTCTGTGTTTGTAGGGAACGGGTTGAACTGATGAGCCAACATTTTACCATTGTTCAATGCACCATTTTGGATAGGCATCCACAACAAGAAACCAACAGCAACGGCCGCAGCGGCATAGCTAGCAATCCGTTTGATTGGCAGCGTTCGCACTTTCGTGACAACAGGGCCATCTGCAGCAACCAACTCACGAACTTTATCAACGTTGTCCTTTTCAACTCTGTTGAGAGAAACTGGCTTTAAACCGAAGAATTCATCCTGAAGTTCAGGAACAGCTGTTGCTTCAAATTCAATACTTCCCTCAAACGATTTCTTGAGATTTCCAAGACCTTCCCAAACAACCGATTCTCCATTATTCAGTCTAAAACGGAGTTCAGAAATAGCATCAGTCAGTAATTTGTCTGCTGCTGAGTAACTTACTTCATTCTCGATTGCAAAAGCAGCGATCAATAAACCATCATTGTGAGAGAGGCGTGCATTGAAAACCACCGTGTTTTTTGGCGGATGAATACGGTTTCGCATTTCATCCAACTCAGCACTAATCTGGTCTTTTACAAAACCACCAAAGCTAGGTAAAACCACCAAAGGCTGCTCGCGCAGCTGTTCAGTAATGATATGTCCGAGTTGATTAGATAACATGTGATTGGAACGTGACAAAGTACGGGAAATTATAGGTTTCTCTGGCGCAAAAGTCGCGTAAGATCTTCGGGTGTATCTACCGAATTGCTTTCGTGTTCTGTTTCAGCGAGTTGTATCTCAAAACCATTGTCGAGCCAGCGTAATTGTTCCAGTCTTTCGGACAATTCGCGCTCTGATTGAGGAAGTTTTGAGATGATTTTCAGCGTATCAGACCGGTAAGCATAGATGCCAATGTGTTTGTAAGAATCAGTTAAAGGCAAAAAAGGCTTGCGGCCAAAGTTGATGGCTTTGTTTGATTCGGTTCGGCTCACTTTAACAACCGTATCGCTTTGCAAATCCTCTTCGTTTTCAATCTTCTTAATGAGTGTAGCAATCTGCGTTTCGGGGTTGTCGAAACAAGCAGAAAGCTGATTAATCTGTTCGGGTTCAATGAATGGCTCATCTCCCTGAATATTAATAATCACATCTGCATTAGAAAGGCTATTTAACACTTCCGCACAGCGATCTGTCCCTGATTGATGATTGGTGGAGGTCATCACTACTTTTCCACCAAAACTCACAACATGGTCGAAAATCCTCTGGTCATCTGTTGCAACAATTACATCGCTTAATGAACCTGCTTTTGAAGCCTGCTCGAAAACTCGCTGAATCATGCTTTTTCCAGCAATATCAATCAACGGTTTGGCTGGAAACCGCGTGCTTGCAAAACGTGATGGAATGATGCCGACAATGTTGGTCATAGGGCAAATGTAATTAACCGCAAAGACGCAGAGATTACGCAAAGGGCGTGGAGGATTTTGAATTCACCCCTGTATGAATAAAGCACTCTGCGTTCTCAGCGTTTCCTTGGCATCTTTGCGGTTAATCGGGCGGTTAAGCCGTATGTGAATGTTTGTGAAATATCACCTCAACGTTTTTTTTTCTCGTTTTCTCCTTTTTCTTTGACCTAAACCAAACAGAAAAACAATGGCTGACGAAATAGATTACAAGATTCATGGCGATGATATGCAGGCGGTTGAGATTGAACTCGATTCGAATGAAGCGGTGAGGGCAGAGGCGGGAGCTATGCTTTTTATGGAAGATGGCATTCAGATGCAGACCAATACAGGCGGAGGAATCTTCAAAGGTTTCAAGCGATTGATTACTGGCGAGAGCTTTTTCATCACAACATTTCTTCATACTGGCACAGGCAAAAGCCATGTTGCGTTTGCAGCACCCTATCCTGGAAAGATTATTCCGTTGGACCTGAAAGAATTGGGAGGGAAATTTCTTTGTCAGAAAGACGGTTTCCTCTGTGCCGCACAAGGCGTTGAGATTGAAGTGGCTTTTACAAAGAAGATTGGTGCAGGATTGTTCGGTGGCGAGGGATTTATCCTACAGCGCTTAGAAGGCGATGGATTAGCCTTTGTTCATGCTGGTGGAACCATCATTAAAAAGAATTTGGCTCCTGGAGAAAGGCTGCGAGTTGATACAGGCTGCCTAGTGGCCTTTGCGCCAACAGTTGACTACGACATTCAGTTCATCGGAGGTTTCCGAAACTCCCTTTTCGGTGGAGAAGGATTGTTTACTGCCAATCTTACAGGGCCGGGCATCGTTTATCTACAATCACTTCCTTTTAGCCGTTTGGCAGATAGAATTTCTGCTGCCGCGCGTTTTGGTAAGAAAGGAGAAAGAAAAGGTGCTGCTGGTTTAGGTGGCGATTTACTCGGGAATATTATTAGCGGAGACTGAGGGGATAAATTCGAAATCCTAAATGAAGAAATCCGAAACGATTAATGTGTTCGGAAATGGTTGTGTAGTGTCCGAAATTTTGTTGCGAAATAAATCTCAAACAACGCCATCTCGATGTCATTCTCAATTGGCGCAAACGCAAGTTGTTTATTCATCAAGACCTCCTTCACAGGATTAACGAAGCGTTTGAATTTCTCTCCTTTCCAAGCTTCTGGTTCAGTTTTGTACTTGTTGGTGTACAGGTTTCTAGCAATTCGATAAGCTAAAGTGGCCGTAACTCCATTGTGGCCTTTCACATGTTGTTGAATTCGGAATGGTAGATTTCGGGTAATGCCAGCGTAAAACGGATTGCCCTGGTGTATGAATACATAAAGTCCTCGCACATCTTTTTTGTTTCGAATGATATTCGTGTCTAAAAGCATGTTCAAAGAACCGACTTTTCCAATCCTATCTCCGAAATAGCATTGAATTTCAATGGCTTTCGCCAATGGGTTAAATTCCTGAAGCTCCTGACTGAATAGGCTCTTCATTTTGTCAACAGGATATTCTATATCAGATTTTCCTGTTAATGCCTTTTCAATTTCGTCTAGTGTGAACTCTGGTTCCATTTCGAATTTTTTCATTTAGGATTTAGTGCTTTATTAAGCCTACTGATTACTCAGCGTTTCATGCTTGTTTACAGCTTCTTCCCAGTCAGCCATTTTGGAGTCTAGCAATTGCTGCTTTTCCTGATACTCCTTAAACACATCGCGTTCTGCCAAAGCTTCTTTGTACGCCACTGCATCAAGCATCAGTTCGTCTAAATCGGCAACTTCCTTTTCGATAGTGGAAATTTCCTTTTCCAGTTTTTCGGACTTGTTTTTAGCAATACGAATTTCCTTTTCGTGGGCTTTTCGTACTTTTTGTTCTTCTTTACTTTCCTTTTTTGAGGATGATTTTATTTCAACCGTTTTCGCCTTTTGACTAAACTCTTGAATGCTATTGGCCTTCACTTTGTTTAAGAACTCGTACACATCGCCAATGTGTTCTTTCACATTCTTGTCTTTGAATTCATAGACTTTTGAGGTTAATCCACTAAGAAAATCCCTGTCGTGAGAAACGATAATCATCGCCCCATCATAATTCTTTAGGGCTTGTTTTAGTACATCCTTAGAGTGCATATCCAAGTGGTTTGTTGGCTCATCCAGTATTAACAGATTCACTGGTTCTAATAGCAATTTGGCGAGTGCCAATCGTCCACGTTCACCACCAGAAAGCACACTTACTTTCTTGTCCGCATCTTCTCCTCCAAACAGGAATGAACCCAGAATGTCTCGTAGTTTTGTTCGTACGGGCCCTCTTGCGACATCATCCAATGTTTCAAAAACAGTTTTGGATGAATCCAGAGATTCCGCTTGATCCTGAGCATAATAACCCATGGCAACATTATGACCTAACTCCATCTTGCCAGTATAATCGAGTTCACCCACCAAAATCTTCGAGAACGTGGTTTTTCCCTCACCGTTCTTTCCAAGAAGGGCAACTTTTTCACCTCTGTCAAGCATTAAGTCAACATTCTTCAGAACTTCTAAGTCGCCATAGCTTTTGGAAACGCCTTCTGCCAGAACCACCACTTTTCCCGCACGCGGAGCAGGAGGGAAGCGCAAGCGCATAACCGAATTGTCCTGTTCCTCTACTTGAATACGCTCAATTTTATCTAAGGCTTTAATTCTACTCTGAACCTGTGTAGCTTTTGATGCCTTTGACCGAAAGCGATCTATAAAACGCTCGGTGTCAGCAATGTATTTTTGCTGATTTTCATACGATGCCATCTGTAAAGCAATTCGCTCAGCCCGCTGTTCTACATACTTTGAATAAGGAACTTTGTAATCATTGATTCTACCAAGCGTAACATCAATTGTACGATTGGTAATGTTGTCTAGAAATGCTCTATCGTGAGAAACCAGAATGACAGTTCCGCTATGGTTTTTTAGAAATTCTTCGAGCCATTCAATAGAAAGAATGTCGAGGTGGTTTGTGGGCTCATCTAGCAACAAAACGTCTGGTCGTTGCACAAGAATCTTTGCCAACTCAACACGCATTTGCCACCCACCGCTAAACTCCTCCATTTTCCGAGTGAGGTCAGTTCTAAGGAATCCCAATCCCATCAAAACTTTTTCCACTTCAGCATCAGCAGTATCGCCTCCAAGCAAACTAAATCGTTCGTTGGCCACGTGCATGTCCTGAATAAGTTCCATGTACGAATCGGTCTCATAATCCGTACGCTCCTCCAACTGCTTTGTATATTCCTTGAGCATCACGTCAAGCTCCTTCAATTCGGAAAGAGCACTGTACGTCTCATCGAAAATGGTCTTCCCAGCCTTCGGCTTGATGTCTTGAGAAAGATACCCGATAGTGGCACCACTTGGCTTTGAAATGACACCAGATTCGGCCTCTAGTTCGCCAGAAATAACTTTGAGTAACGTTGACTTGCCTGCGCCATTCTTTCCAACCAAACCGATTCTATCTTTCGGGTTTGCTAAAAATGAGATGTTATTAAAGAGGAATTTTCCGTTGAATTGAACAGAAACCTGATTGAGTGATATCATATGAAGTTATTTCGATTCGATTCGAGAAAGTGAAAATGGATTATTTTTTTGCAGAACGAGGCGTTTTTGAGAAGCATAGCCATAGCTATGGTTGGAGAAAATAACGAAGTTGCTCGGAAAAAGAACCGTTTTTTAACCAGCGATTCTACTTGAAACAACTTCACTACAAAAGTGCGGATTTGTCCTCGGAAATGTGGGCTAAGTTCCGATGCGTTTCAAGAAAGTGTTTTCCTTTGTCGATAAATTAGAAAAGCCATGTTCGAAGGCACGAAAATCTATAGTGTGTTAAAGTTAAAATGTCCTCGGTGTCAGGAGGGAGATTTGTTTTTGACAAAGAACCCTTATGTCTATTCCAAAATAGACAAAATGCCAGAAAATTGTCCTGTTTGTGAGCAGAATTATTGGCCGGAACCAGGCTTTTATTTCGGTGCTATGTATGTAAGTTATGCTCTTACAATTGCTATAAGTGTTGCGGTTTTTGTGGCAATGATTGTTTTATGGCATTTTGATGTGATATGGTACCTCGGCATAAATGCAGTTACAATTCTTTTGTTTTTTCCGCCCATTTTCCGGTTGTCAAGAGCCGTTTGGTTCAACCTGTTTGTTGGTTATAAAACACCTGAAGAGCGAGCAATTGTTAATCAGGAAAAGACGTGAAGGTCATTCCCTTCAAGCACGTGCACTCCTTTTAAATTCTCCTTTCCCAGTTTAATCATTGCTTTGGCAACAGTGTTTCCCTGAATGCCTTTGTACTTGCTAAGTGAACCGAGCATTAATGGGTTCAAAAGTGTCATTGCACCTTTTCCGACCAATTCACCTAAGCGGAATTCTTTACGGTTTCCCATCAGCATGGAAGGACGGAGGATGATGAGTGATTCGAAACCGATGGCTTCAAGGTCTTTTTCGGTTTCTCCCTTAACCTTCAGATAGAAGTTTGATGTCTTTGGATTAGCACCAACAGAAGAAACTAGCACAAACGTTTTTGCACCAGTGGCTTTCGCATTTTTGGCAAAGTCAATTACCAAATCGTGGTCAACTTTATAGAACGCATCCTTGCTTCCTGCGGTGGCTATGGTGGTTCCGAGCGCGCAGAAAGCGGTATCAAAAGGCTCTAATTTTTGCTGAGAAAGGTCTCCAATAAGCAGGTTAAATTTTTCAGACAGGTCTATTTCTCTTCTTGATAAAACCTGCACTTCTGTGAAGTCCTTATCGCTCTCCAAGAAGGAAAGAAGAATGCTACCGATAAAACCTGTGGAACCTACTACTGCTGCTTTCATTTAGAGGTTATTCAGAGTTGGATTGTGAAAGGTGAAAATGAAATATTTTTTTGCAGAATAAGGCGTTTTTAAAAAGCGTAGCCAAAGTTACGGTTTGAAAAAACAACGCGGTTATACGGAAAAAAATCATTTTTCAACTCGTAGTCCGACTTTGAACAACCTCTTGGCAAAGGAATCAGTTTTTGACCAATCGCGGAATTTGTGATTGGTTCACGCAGAGGCGCAGAGAGGTCGATCTTGGGGGATGGATCAGTTATAAATTGATTGTGTTCTGTTGCCAAGAAATGGGCGGTTGGACTATTTGTTTGGGCGTTAAGCAAAAAGGTGTTTTCGTAGTTTGATTTCAGCCTTTTTAGAACACTCCCAAAACAATAATGAGAATTTAAACTGCTTATAGACAGATATTTTTTCTTGTGAGTAATAATGGTAAACACGATATTTATGCTATAATTCAATTTCTAACTAACTTTTAGAACCAAATTATCATGAGGGATTTACTGTTACTTACAATTTTTGCAATTTTTGTTGTTTCATGTACCAAAGAGAACTTATTGTCCGAAAATCAGTCTGTGAATCAGACGGAGGATTTTTCATGGAAAGTGAGTTCTGATAGTCTTGAGGCCGAGTTAAGTGCTATTTTTTCGGAAGAAACGGAATACTGGCAGAAACTGGGGGTCTCCAAGTCGGCATATCTCTCGATTGAAGTAAAAAATGGTTATGCTTATTTCAGCCTGTATGACAACCGACAATTAAATGATGAAAAAGCAATCGTATGCAAGGGGTCGGGGATAAAAATCGGCAAATGCGTGAAGACTTGGTTAGCTAATAATCGAGGATGTTTGAAAATTTGGGAAGACAATGGAATTTACTACGCAGATGATGATTGCTGAGACGGGGTGCTGTATGAGGTGAGTATAATCATATAGAGGTGCTTCTGAGATGCTATAAATGAAACCCAATCTGCTTTTGGTAGATTGGGTTTTTTGTGGTCAGTAAAATAGCTTCGAACGGAAAAAAATGGTTGCTTCGGTAGATGGATATGCATATCTATAACATGCTAATTTAACTCTGCATAAGGCATTCAACATCCTTCAGGCCACGAAGATATCTGCCTTTCCGCTGAGCCCTAACCGCGGAAAGCCGCGCTGGATGCTATAAGAGGTGAATTGGGCAAATGAAATTTATGGTGTCAATCCTTTGCAGGCAAGGTTGAGGGTTTACAGCAACACTTTCTGATAGCCGTATATTTGTGTAAAGCAAAAAACAACGGACAAATGGGTGCATCAGAATTAAAAGTCAATATAAGCAGAATACTGCAATCGGTAAATGACGAGCGTTTTCTGAAAAGTGTTTTCGTGATGCTTAAAGAATACAGCGTGGAGCAAAGTTCGTTATCTGAAGAGCAATTGGCCGAACTCAGTTTGCGTGTAAAAAAGCATGATGAAGGAAAAACGGAGACTCAACCTTGGAAAGCTTCATTGGATGCCCTAAAACGTGAACTGGGTAAATGAAATTCACGGTATTCAATACCAACGATGCTGATGTGGACATTAGGGAGGCATCGCTTTGGTATGAAGAACAACAGGCAGGTCTTGGCTTTAAGTTTTTAGATGATGTGGAGCAAATTCTTGGCTTTCTAGAAGACCGACCTACTGTTTTTCAGAAGAAGCAAGGAGAGATACGGGAAGCTCCATTGAAGAAATTTCCATTCGTTGTTCTTTATCGTATCGAAGAGCCAGATACAATAACCGTGTTCGCCTTCTTCCATACGAGTAAAAATCCAAAAAGGAAAACTGCTCATCCGCTAAAACCTGTTTGATTATTGCACCAAATTTTGTGGCTCTGCCAGCAAAATAAAATCAGTTTTTGATTAAGCGCTGAATGTGCAATTTGGCTTCATCTCTTACCTCTAGAAAGTAAACTCCTTTAGAAAGTTGATTGGTGCCAATGGTCTTGTTATTCGAATTCAAAACTCCGTTGAGCACGGCTCTTCCAGTAGCATCAAAGATTGAAAACTGACTGCCTGATTCCCATCCACCCGCAATGGTTATTTGATTGGCGAATGGATTTGGGTAAACCGAAATTGCCTCAGCGGATTCTTCTTGGATGCTATTTATGATGCTTAGGTTGCAGATGCTGGAATCAAAATATTGATGCAGTTCATTACCACAGGTTGATGTTGCTTCAACCGACTGCGTACTGATGTAGTTCCCCCCCTTCAATAGAAGGCTCGTGTAAGCTCCTTCGCATGGCACCTTCTGTTAATTGAAAATACATGGGAGAACTGAGATTATTGTTGTGCTGCAAAAGATGCGCATGTCCTATTTCGTGCACAACTGCCGTTTCAAGGTCATACTTGTTTGTTGTTGGTTGGCCTTCGCTAGCCCACCAATCAATATCGCTGTTTAGCAGAATGTCAACCTCAATCAAATTCCACTGCAGCCCGTTTGGTGTACTGCAACCCGAAAAAGTTGTAACGGTTCTTCCAAGCAAGTAGGATGGCACTTGTCCTGAATTTGAAAGACCAATGAGATTTACTTCGTCATTCGCCCAATCGGTCCGGTTCACAACCTCTTCATCCAATTTGAAATTAACACCTGTATTACACGCCCACTTAATAAAAGCATCTTCAACCATATTCGAACCATTGGTGAACTGCGCCAATTGCTGATTCATCTTGAACACGTATCCTCCCGATTGTATTCCAACAAGCATTGTACTGTTGAGTTGTTCGGAATAAACCACTTCGCTTTTGGCGTAATCAACAGTTACAAGTTCTGCGCTTTCGGCACTTTCTCCGGCAGCAGTTATGACGCGAATTGAGCCTGTTCCAGCAACGGTTGTGTTGTAAAGTGTTGCCGATGGCACATACATCTCAATCTGAGTATCTGTCCAGTTAAGGTAATGTGGCCCAGCTTGGAGACCAACAAAACTCTGACCGCCATCATCAGCGTTATGAAACGCTACAAACCCATCGCCTTGTTGGTTCCCAAATCCTTGACCTGTGATGGTTAAAACTGTTTGCGTACCAGCTGTTACTTCGGAAGGAAAAACTGCGGCTATTTCCGGAACTGCGCGATTTACAGCATGCTCAGAATAATTCAAAACTTCATCAGGTACTCGTAGCATTTGGATGGCTGCAGTTCCCATAGAACGGGCAATGGTTTCATACAATGCTTCGCGATGTGCGGCACCTTTCAAGCCGTAAACCGTTCCGCTTCTTTCATCCACAGAATAAAATGCGGAAACGACAGAAGCCAACGAACGTTGTGTATCATCGGCCAAAACCAACATGCCATAATCGCCAATTTGCATTTGTGCGCTTGGCGTAACCACCTGCATCAAATCGCCAAAAACACCGCCTTCGGTCACAACATCAACGCTAAAACCAACCTTTCCTTTGAAAACCCGATACACGTCAATATTGTTTGAAGTGTAGATGTTGCCATCCGAGCCAATGAAAGTCTGCTGATTCACAACCTTTCCTTCGATTATCTTGTTCGAAGAATTAAACTGCTGATTGACCGCATTTGGAAGGCTCAAGCATTGCGCCCAAACGCCACTCCCAAAAAACAGGGATAGCAGTAAGAGGAACAGATACTTTTGAAATTTCAATGGGTAGGTTTGTCGGTCAATGATTGAACATTTAAGCTAGCTAAACCGTTGCGAGTTTCACGTAATTTTAGACCAATCAGGGTATATGCCCGATGAACAAGTTTTAACATGCCACACGTAACTAAGTCGTTGGTCGAAGTTCCCAGAACTGGCCGCTATTTCAGCCTGAATTCTGTACAGCAAACGACAAAAAATATCTGGATTGTCTTTCACGGCTATGGACAGCTAGCAGAATACTTCATCAAACACTTCGAAGATTTGGAGGCGGATGAGAATTTTGTCATTGCCGTTGAGGGGCTTTCGCGGTTCTATGTTGATGGGCTGACTGGCCGTGTTGGAGCAAGTTGGATGACGAAAGAAGACCGAGAAGAAGAGATAAAAGATCAATCGAGCTACATCAACGCAGTATTGGTGGATGCTGGTGTTGGCACAAAGGATGATTCGTATCGGTTTGTGGTTCTTGGATTTTCTCAAGGAACGGCAACTGCTGTTCGCTGGTTTGTGAATAACCGAATTAGACCCTCACAGCTGGTTCTTTGGGCAGGTTCATTTCCGCATGACGTGGACACATTGAAAAAGCGTGACATTTTTCAAGGTTTACCTGTGCATTTCGTTTACGGGAATGAGGATCAGTTTCTGAGGGATGTGAATATTGAGGAAAAGACTTCGGGGTTAAAAAAAATGGGAATGAAGCTAAAGGTTTGGCCGTTTGAAGGAAAACACGCGATGGATAAACCAACGCTTGCCAAGATTGTTGATAGCTTTGACCAATAGATTTCAGAATTAAGACATCAGATAACAGACAAAAAGAAATGAGCTTAACCGACCAAATAAACAACGACCTGAAAGAGGCCATGAAGGCCAAGGACAAAGAAACGCTGACCGCTTTGCGCGCCATAAAATCGCAGCTGCTTTTGGCTGCCACGGAGAAAGGTTCTGAAGGAGAATCTTCGGACGAAGCAGGAATAAAAATGCTTCAGAAGTTGGTTAAGCAGCGTAAGGAAAGTGCTGAATTGTACAGTGTACAAGGAAGAGAGGACCTCGTGGAACCAGAATTGGCAGAAGCTGCAATCATCGAAAAATACCTACCAAAACAATTGTCAGCAGAAGAGTTGAAGCCAATTCTTCAAGCCATTGTAGATAAAGTTGGAGCAACTGGCCCGCAAGACATGGGTAAAGTGATGGGCATGGCGTCTAAAGAATTAGGCGGTAAAGCCGATGGAAAAGCGATTTCTATGGTTGTGAAGGAGTTGCTTTCGTAGATGTCTCCAGTTTTCGAAGCAAATAACCACTAACAAGCACGAATCAAAATTGATTAACTTTAATCCATGACCTTCGAGCAACGAAAAATAGCATTGATTAATTGGATTACTGAACTCGATAATGAAGAGTTGATTCGTTACATGGAGCAACTACAGAATCAGAGCATTCATGATTTTCCTGATGAAATTGTGGAACTCCTTAATCTTTCCAATTTGGCCTCTAAAGCCGATTGTACCGAGCATTCCAATTCCCGAACCATCCTAGGACGAAAATGAAAAGGGTCTTTTGGACACCTTTGGCCAAGGAGTCTCTTCAGAAAACCGTTGATTTCATATCAGAGCTATGGAACGAAGAAATTGTTGAAGATTTTCTTGACAGGCTCGACCATCGCATTGCACAGATTTAACAGAATCCCGAATTGGCACCTCCTTTCAACGACAGCGATTATCGCCAGCTTTTAGTTCATCAAACGGTCTCGTTTTTCTACCAGAATTACGGTGACCATATCAGGTTGCTGCTGATTTGGGATAATCGTCAGAACCCAATGAATTTGAAACAAAAGTTAGCTAACTGATACAGAGAATAGCATTCTCATTTCGTCCGATCAATCACAAAATTGACCAAGTCAATTAGAGATTTTCTAGCTTCATTATTGGGGTAAGATTCTAGCATTGTAAGTGCTTTTTGCTGATACTCTTTCATTCGTGAAACGGTGTACTCAATTCCACCTTTTTCACGAACCATATCAATCACTTTCGCTACACGTTTTTCGTCCGTGTTGTGATTCTTGATGGTGTTGATAATGAATCGTTTTTCTGACCTGTCTGAATTATTCAAAGCATAAATCAGCGGTAGCGTCATTTTCTTCTCCTTGATGTCAATTCCTGTCGGTTTTCCAATATCCTTGTCATTACCATAATCAAAAAGGTCATCACGAATTTGGAATGCAATTCCCACGGTTTCTCCGAACACACGCATTTGTTCTATTACTTCCTTGTCTTCAGAAACACTAGCTGCTCCAGAGGCGCAACAGCTCGCAATTAACGAGGCCGTTTTCTGACGGATGATGTTGAAATAAATCTCCTCCGTAATGTCGAGCTTACGTGCTTTCTCCATTTGAAGAAGCTCGCCTTCGCTCATTTCTTGCACCGCGTTAGAAGTGATTTCAAGCAAGTGAAAATCCTTGTGCTTTACGGCTAACAACAGCCCTCGACTTAGCAAATAATCGCCAACCAATACCGCGACTTTGTTCTTCCAAAGTGCGTTAATGCTGAAAAACCCCCTGCGCTTGTCGGCATCATCCACCACGTCATCGTGCACCAATGTGGCGGTATGAAGCAGTTCAATCAGCGTTGCAGCACGATAAGTTTGATCGTTCGTATCAGCCAACATTTTGGCAGTTAGGAACACGAACATTGGGCGCATTTGCTTGCCCTTTCGCTTTACGATGTAATGTGTGATTTTATCAAGAAGCGCCACCTCGCTGCGCATGGAAGAACGAAACCGTCCTTCAAACTCCTCCATTTCTAGCCTTACGGGCTGCTTTATTTTATCTAATGATGTCAACGGTTGCGAATGTAGATAAACAACCTGTTAGGCAGAAAGTTTGTTCGCCAATTGTCCGCAAGCGGCATCAATGTCCTTTCCTCGACTTCGCCTGATATTCACAATGAGGTTTCGTTCTTCTAGGAACAGTTTAAACTTATCCGTTTTAGCAATGTCTGCCTTTTTGAATTCGCCACCATCAATGGTGTTGTATTCAATGATGTTGATTTTAGTTGGGAAATTCCTACAGAACAAAGCAAGCTCCTTTGCGTCTTCAAGGGAATCGTTGAAATCCTTGAATATGATGTATTCTAATGTTGGACGTGTTCCTGTTTGGTCGTAGAAATAGCGCATTTCTTCAGCCAAAGTGGTGAGATTATTGGACTCATTTATAGGCATGATGTAATCGCGCTTCTTCTCGTTGGCTGCATGAAGCGACAATGCCAAGTTAAACTTGACTTTGTCATCCGCCAATTTGTGAATCATCTTAGCAATTCCAGCAGTAGAAACAGTGATTCGCTTTGGAGACATTCCCAAACCGTTTGGGTCTGTAATTCTATCGATGCTTTCAACTACGTTCTTGTAATTGAGAAGTGGCTCGCCCATTCCCATGTAAACGATATTACTCAATGGAATACCGTAGTCTTCTTCGCTTTGACGCGAAATGTGAACGACTTGATCAAATATCTCATCTGCATTCAGGTTTCTCAATCGATCCAATCGACCCGTTGCGCAAAACTTGCAACTCAAACTGCAACCTATTTGCGATGAAATACAAGCGGTCATTCTGCTTGCAGTTGGAATCAAAACACCTTCCACAAACTGACCATCAACCGTTTTAAATGAGCTCTTGATGGTTCGGTCTTCGCTCACCTGCTTCTCATCAACCATAACAGCATTTATGCTGAAGTGCTCTTCAAGCATATCTCGTGTTGGCTTGGAGAGGTTTGTCATTTCCTCAAACGACTGTGCACCTTTCTTCCACAGCCATTCCCGAACCTGTTTTGCTCTGAAAGCCTTGTCTCCATTGTCGATGAAAAATGCTGTAATTTCATCATCGGTCAATGCCCGTATGTCCTTTTTTTCGGTCATTGCGCAAAGATACAGGCTTAATATGCGATTTCTTTCAGCAGACATTATCTTTCCTATTTATACCAATCCGATTCCAAATGGAATTGTGGCAGTTACTGCCAATGGCACCATTCAAGAAGTTATGCTTCCAGACAGCGAAAATGCGCCTGATTCAAGCAGAATTGAACGATTTGAAGGAGCGCTTTGTCCAGGGTTCATCAATGCACATTGCCATTTGGAACTTTCGCACATGAAAGGTTTGGTGGCCGAAAAAACAGGGCTACCCGAATTTATTATGCAAATCGTTTCTCGCAGGAATGAGAAAGTAGAAGAAAAAATCGAAGCCATTCGCTTGGCTGATGAAGAAATGTGGCAGAACGGAATTCAGGCTGTGGGCGACATTTGCAACACCGCAGATACACTTGAAACCAAACGCAACAGTCGAATCAAATATCACTCGTTTGTGGAGGTTTTTTCGTTCAATTCTTCTAAGGCGGATGAAGTTTTGGAAGAAGGAATTCGTGTGGCGAATGAGTATCAGCAAAACGAATTAACCGCAACTATTGTCCCGCATGCTCCATACTCAGTTAGCAAGCGACTTTTTGATGGAATAAGAAGCCAACAGAATCAGTTTCCTGGTTCTAGTAGTATTCATAATCAGGAGACTGAGAGCGAAAACGAAATGTTTGTTTCTGGAACTGGAGTTCTGGTTGAGTTGTTCAAGAAATTTGGCGAAGATTTCTCTAATTTTCATCCTCAATTCAAGAGCTCGCTCGATTATCATCTTGGGCAATTGCCACGAAATCAGCCAGCGGTTTTGGTTCATAATACAATGACCACGGCTAAGGAGTTTGAAGCGGTGAAAGCACTCAGAGATGATGTCTTCTGGTGTGCGTGTGCACAAGCCAATAAATACATCGAAAATCGTATTCCAAACATTGCAATGTGGATGGAGAAAGAAGCGAATGTTTGCGTTGGTACTGATAGCCTAGCGAGCAATCATCAACTATCCATCTTGGAGGAGTTAAGATTGATTCAATCTGTTCATCCTGATTTGAAATTGCAGGAATTGCTCAAAGCGGCAACACTTACAGGAGCAAAGGCCTTAAAAATGGACAAAGAAAAAGGCAGTTTCCAAAAAGGAAAACTGCCCGGAGTTCTTTGGCTCAAAAACTTGAATAACGGAGTGCTTTATCATTCAAGTTCTGTTCAACGGATTATTTAATCACCAGTCGTCTGCTGCTTTTGTAGCATCAGTAGCAATTGCTTTGGTCATGCTTTTTATCGTGGCAGTAATCTCCGCATCAACGTCAGTTAGGTAATATGAGTGGTTGGCTGCATTTGAATCTTCGCGGTCTAGCCATTTTTCTAACGGCTGGTGGCTTTGTTCCTTTAGATTGAGTTTGGTAATAGTGTATTTGTATCGCCCATCTCTAAACCTGAGTGTAAGCGTGTATTGCGCCAATCCTTGACGGCTGGTGGTTTTTACGCCTTTTTTATCGTAAACGAAAATTGGAAAGCGGGCAAATATTTCTATTTCACCACCATCTTTGTCTTGCTTTCTAAGCTTCTCTCCAAAGTTCTTGTAGTGGTCTTGTCCCCACTTAAAAGCACGGTCGTAAAGGTCTTGCGCAGAAACGCCCACAACCTCAGGAACATCTGAATACGTAATTAGATTAGTGGAAGGGTCAACTTTCATTTCTGGCCAGCTCAGTTCTCCTTTTTTCTGAGCAAGTAAACTAAACGGAAGTACCGCTAAAAGCACGAATGCTAATATTCTCATGATGTTTAAATGGGTTTGTGATTAATCAATTTGCACTTGCAGTCTCCTCAAAATCCTCGCCAAGTTTCCCCAAACCAATTGAAGAGTAATAATTATTGAAAAGATTGACAGCAATGTTGTATCGGTTGCGTTTGTTTTCCACCCCTAAGAGAATGGTGATAACCCGATGGTCGCAACGTTTGGAAGTGGCTACAATACAATATTTGGCAGCGTTAGTAAAACCAGTTTTGAGCCCGTCAATTTCATCGTATTTCTCCACCAACGTATTCCGATTACTATATGTATAAAGCCCGTTTGCATTTTGAATTTTTTCTGTGCTTCGCGAGGTCATGTCTAAGATACTCTCATACTTCACAAGATCGCGAGCTAAAAGCAATAGGTCTCCAGCTGTAGATTCATTATCAGAAAGGCCTTTTTTCTTTACCGGCATTCCCGTTGAGTTGGCAAAGCAAGTATAATCCATTCCCAGGCTCTCGCACTTTTCATTCATTAGTTGAATAAATGCCTCTTCCGTTCCTCCAACATATTCAGCTAATGCATAAGCAGCGTCATTTCCAGAACGAATCATGGCCGCTTGCAACAGGTCCGAAACGCTCAGTTTTTGCCCTTGCTTGATATAGACTTTAGAACCCCCGACCCAAGTGGCGTATTTGCTAATTGTGACAACATCTTCTAAGCTGATATTTCCAGATTCAATCTGTTCTATCGTTATCAACGCAACCATCATTTTGGTGAGGGATGCGATTGGAAATTGCTCTTCCAAATTCTTTTCCCAAACCAATCTGTTTTCGGTATAGTCATAAACAAGCCCCGATCTGATTAGCGAAGGTGCATAAGCTAGCGTTGTATCAATCTCAATGTTGATGTAATTGAATTGCTTATGCGGGTATTCTTCTTCTTTGTTGTCGAGTTCTGTTCCTTCATTGTCAACCCAACCAAAAAGTGCAATGGGTTCAGAAAACAGCAAAGTGAGGAATAGGAAAATAGGAGTGAAGGCTAAGCTTAGCTTTTTGATATTCACCTTAACTCTTAATTTTTCCATTCTATTGCCTAGTTGCATGTTCCACAATTATACTCAACCCCTCTACTACGTGTACTTGCCGTGATGGTTATTCTATTAACACGAATATGTTAATTCAGTTTTATGCTGACTGTCTAGAAATTATCAATTGAGCCAATTCAAGATCGATGGGGCTGGTTATTTTGATGTTTTCCGTGTTTCCTTCGATCAAATGAATTGTTTGCCCGTTTTCCTCAACAACGGTAGCATCGTCAGAATAGTTTGTGCGGTCGGCAGATTCGAACGCTTTTTTTAGAACTGAGGTCTGAAAGCATTGCGGTGTTTGCACTGCGCAATAACCGTTTCGGTCAACCGCTTCACTATGTTCATTATTCAATTTCCGAAGACTTTGAACGATTGGGACAACAGGAATAGCCGCACCACTAGAGTTGGCTACTGCAAAGCAGGCATCAACCACTTTTTGAGATGCAAAAGGTCGCACACCATCATGCACTCCAATTACGCCTCCAGTTTCAACCAAATCCAAACCGCTTTTCACGGAAAGAAATCTTGTAGCGCCTCCATTTGCCAATTTATGAGGAACACTCCAGCTGTGCTTATAGCAAAGCTTTTCCCAAGTATCCATCTCATTTTTCGGTAGCACAAGGATGAGCTCCATCGAATCATCCATGGCCTTAAGGTTTTCGAGCGTATGCATGAGAATTGGCTTCCCATTCAGCTCAATAAACTGCTTAGGGATTTCGGCTCCCATACGAGAACCGCTTCCGCCAGCAACTATTATTATGGTTTTCTTCATAAGGCTGATACGAATTACGAATAAAAAACGAATATGACGAATGCTGCGCCCTGTTTAACTCCTGACTCTTCGATGGTGATGAGGTTCTTTGTCACCGTCACGTTCGTCATAACTTGTCTCAATTATTTCGGAATTCGCAACCATTTGCAATTAGCTACGCTGAACTTACGTTTCGTAACCCAGTAATTCGTTTCTGCAATGCCCTGCTTTCTGTAAATAACGTTTCTATTGATACTTCCTCCTTCATTTACGGTAGAATCGCTTTTTGAAAAAAAAAATAGCCCCAATTCTCAACTAGAGAGTCGGGGCTGAAATTAAGGTTTCTAAGTTCTATTCTCTCGGTAATTCAAAAGGAACAGGGATGGATTATTGAGGTAAAGGCACTTTTATCAGGCTGATATCAATCACGCATAGAAAGCGAATATATCGAACAGTGCATGCGTCATATTCGTAGGTGATTCGTAATTCGTATCAGCCTTGCCCAAACTTGCAAATACCTCAGTAGCCAAAAGTTCTTACAGGATTAGCATTCCATCTCCGTAAGAGTAAAATCTGTATTTCTCCTTAATGGCTTGGTCATAAGCTTCACGCATGAAGTCATAACCAGCAAATGCAGCTACCATCATCTGTAATGTTGATTGTGGCATATGGAAATTGGTAACCATGCAGTTTGCAACATTGAAATCGTAAGGAGGGAAAATGAATTTATTGGTCCATCCTTCGTATGGCTTCATATGACCAGTTGTACTTACCGATGTTTCGGAAGCTCTCATGGTAGTGGTGCCGATTGCGCAAACTTTCTTCTTTGCGTCTTTAGATGCGTTCACAATATCACACGCTTCTTGCGTAATGATAAGTTGCTCGCTGTCCATTTTGTGCTTGGTCAAATCCTCAACTTCAACCTGACGGAAAGTTCCCAAACCAACATGAAGTGTTACTTCTGCAAAATTCACTCCTTTCAGCTCCAATCGCTTAAGCAACGATTTGCTGAAGTGAAGCCCTGCAGTAGGTGCAGCTACCGCCCCTTCGTGCTTGGCAAAAACCGTTTGATAGCGGAATTCATCTTCAGGTTCAGCAGGTCTGTTGATGTACTTAGGAAGTGGGGTTTCGCCCATATCGAAGATGGTTTTCTTAAACTCTTCGTGTGTACCGTCAAAAAGGAAACGAAGTGTTCTACCGCGTGATGTTGTGTTGTCAATTACTTCTGCAACAAGGCTATCATCCTCACCGAAATAAAGTTTGTTCCCAATTCTGATTTTACGCGCTGGGTCAACCAAAACATCCCAAAGAATGCTTTCGCGATTCAATTCTCGAAGTAAGAAAACCTCAATCTGAGCCTCCGTTTTTTCCTTTTTACCGATTAATCGAGCAGGAAAAACCTTTGTGTTGTTGAGAAGAAATGAGTCTCCGTCATCGAAATAGTTGATAATGTCTTTGAACGTTTTGTGTTCAATTGTGCCTTTCTTGCGGTCAAGAACCATCATACGGCTCTCTTCGCGGTCGTCAGTTGGATGATAGGCAATTAATTCCTGCGGAATTTCAAATTTGAATTGTGATAATTTCATAGTGTTTGTTTTGGGCTTACGGGCCCAGTTTTGTGAGGGCGCGAAATTAAGAAAATCGTTGGCGGGATTTTAGCCAGCGACTTTTCAGCTTCTCCTATCATCGAAACCGTAATTTTGAAAGGCCGTTTTAATCTTAAAATAGCCTAAGTTGGAAGAGAAGCTCAGTGCAGAAAATAAAAGGTTGATTCGGATTGTATTGCTGTTAATAATGCTTGCACCTGGCGTTCTAGGCTGGTTAGTGATAGACAATGGCCATGATTATAGAGGTGATTTTGCAATGTATGTGTCGCAAGCACAGGCATTGCTAAACGGCACTACACAAGAGTTGTACGAGATGAACAAGTTTGCCATGAACAACTCGGACATTAGGCTTGGCCCTTATCTCTATCAAATGGGTTTTTCCGTTTTATTGGCTGGTGTTTTAGCTGTTTTTGGGTTGAATTTTTACGCTATGAAAGGGCTTTGTTTGGGAGGTTTGGTGCTTTCCATTCCGCTACTTTTTAAATTGTTCAGACCACATTTTAAATCGACCGTTGAGCCATTGCTAATTGTAACGATAATTGCAGTTCATTCAAGCTACATCATCTTTTGCGATAGCATTCTTTCGGACTTTCCGTTTCTCTTTTTTATCCTGTTGGCGTTTATTCTTTTTTCCAGAAAACCAACATTGCTGAATCAAATTACGCTTGGGTTCTTCATTTATTTCGCCTATATAATTAGAGACATTGGTATTGTTCTTTTACCTACACTAATGGTGTTTCAGTTGCACCGTTTTTGGCTAAGTTCTAACCTAGTTTCCGACAAGCGAATTTGGGTTATGCCTTATCTAGTTTTCGCTTTTTTGATGCTGATAGGATTGTTTGCGTTGCCATTTGGACAAGAAAATCACTTTAAGGAGCTGTTCTCAAACCTGAGTGGCACGCAACTTTGGGAAACATTCAAATACTACCGCTGGCTTATTAACGACTTTTTCTACTTCTCGCAGAATTTTCAGGGTTTCTTTTACTCCATTGTTCTTCTGACCGTGCTTGGCTGTATTTCGATGTTCAAACGTGTGCCCCATTTGGTAGTTTACATAGGGCTGAGTATATCTATTCTGATGATTTGGCCACACAAACAAGGCATACGTTTTCTGTTTCCCGTTCTGCCATTTGTGTTGTTTTTTATAATGAAGGGGCTGCAACTCGTTTTTGAAGGCTTGGTCGTTGGTCGAAAGATTGTACTTTCTCTTATTGGTGGGTTTCTGGTTTTTTCGTTGGTTCAAGGCTACCCAAGAATTAGAGAATATGCAGAGCGTGACACAAACCAGTGCTACACGAAAGAAATGCAAGCGATGTACAAGTACATGGCAACTGAAATTCCGAAAGGTAAATTGGTTGGAAGCTACTATCCGCGCGTTACACGCCTATTTACCGGGCTAAATGCACTTCGAACTGGTTGGAATAATCCAATTATAGATTACAATCAGACGAGTAAAGAGCATGTTGATTACACGTTAGAATTTTTCGAAGTTGAATTTATGGCAGGAAACGAGGTGCTTACAAAGCGAATTAGGGTCTGCTGATTTTCACAAATAGGAAAATTCCAAAAACTGGAATTTGGCGACAGCCGGTCTTGATTTTTGTTTCCACACCGATTCTTGGTCCATATATAAGCCAATAACGGCCGTACAAAGCCT
>Ga0316208_1000366_pt1 | contig 57542 bp, 39 predicted proteins | sample 3monopyrite_MG_FD_204944 | JGI IMG/M metagenome (GOLD analysis project Ga0316208, IMG submission 204944) | Microbial mat bacterial communities from mineral coupon in-situ incubated in ocean water Damariscotta River, Maine, United States -... | ecosystem: Environmental > Aquatic > Marine >... | reverse complement strand
GCTGGCGGCCTCTCGGAAGGATTTGTGGAAGCTGGATTCGAAATTCTGGCTGCCAATGATTTTGATTCCCGCGCGGCAGAAACGTTCAAGCTGAATCATGAGGGAACCCGGTTCTACGATGGCCCGATTCAGAACATCAGTACGGATGACATGCTCAACGCTGCGGGGCTCGAATCAGGGGAACTTGACGTTCTGATTGGCGGCCCACCCTGCCAGGCATTCAGTGTCTACAATCACCAGCGCGGCATGCACGACGAACGATCCGGATTGTTCCGTGAGTATCTCCGTATGGTCGAGGGCCTCATGCCTCGATTCGTCGTGATGGAGAATGTCACCGGAATTACGAGTGTCGCGGGAGGACGCGCTGTCGATGAGATATACCGCTCGTTGGAATCATTGGGGTTTCACGTCGACCATCAAGTTCTAAGGGCAGAAAACTTTGGGGTGCCTCAGGAACGCCGCCGCATCTTTTTTCTTGGCGTTCGTGATGGCGACTCGTTTCGCTGGCCAGAGCTGACACACAGTCGACAGGATAACGTTTTGCTGAAGGTGCCTGGACAAAAACCTCTCGTCACTGTCTGGGATGCGATTTCCGACTTGCCCGCATTGCGTATCTGCGAAGGCGAAGACGAGTCGGAGTACGATTGTGAACCGGAGTCTGAATTCCAGCACGCGATACGACGACGGTCGAAACGACTATTCAATCATGTCGCGCCGTCCCTGGCCGACATTAATATCGAACGATTGAAACATATTCCCCAAGGCGGAAGCTGGCGAGACATACCGGTCTCTCTGCTTCCAGCTGGAATGAAGCGTGCCAGGCGAAGTGATCACACCAAACGCTACGGGCGGCTTCACCCGGAAGGCTTGGCCAGCACGATCCTGACAAAGTGCGATTTGCATTGGGGAGCGTTTATTCATCCGACACAGGAGCGAAGTCTGACCGTGCGGGAGGCGGCTCGTTTTCAGACATTCCCTGATCGTTTTCGATTTCTGGGTTCTCGCGGCGAGCAATTTCGTCAGGTAGGCAACGCCGTACCGCCGCTACTTGCAAACGCTGTTGCAAAGGCCGTGGTGCGAATGCTCAAAAAAGCTAAGACCCGAGAGGAGACGCTCGCCAGTGTCGGTTGATCCCTCATCGATCATCGGAGAAATCCTCGGGGAACCGGCATCCGAAATGCGGGAGCCTGTCAATGCTGACTACCAGTGCCCGTTTATTGATTCCCAATGCACAAAACGCAGCCAGCGGATGTCTGGACCGTACCCGGTGTGCAGCGTCTGGCGTGGGCGAAAGTCACCGAAATTAGTGTGTTTGTGCCCCAAGCGTTTTTACCAGGTCGACTTTCTACAGGACGTCATTGAGCATTGTTGGCCTAGTCAGCCACCGTCAAACCCGCACATCGCTCATGAAATCCAAATGGCCGGTTTCGGTCAAGTCGATTTTGTGGTCGCAGATGTTGACCCGACGACACAGACCGTGAACGAATTCATCAGTGTGGAACTACAGGCTGTCGACATAACAGGATCAGTGGAGCTGGCATACCAGGGCGTCCTGAATCGTCAGGACCTGGAATCTCGCCCGAGTCACGGATTCAATTGGGCAAACGTCCGTAAGCGGTACGTCAGTCAGTTGATCAGCAAAGGGTTCTATCATCATCACTGGGGCACACGAATGGTGGCTGTGCTGCAGACGGTTCTGTACGACGAGTTTCGGAAGTACATCGAGTTTGACGAATTGCCGCCAACCCAGGGCAACATCGTATTTATGCTCTACGACTATTCATCAGAGATTGGCCCCGACGGTCGTCGGAAACTGAAACTGGATAGAGTCGTTGCCACAAGTCACAACAGTCTGATGATGGGATCGCTCTATCGAACGCCGCCGCCCAAAGCTGATTTCTGCAAAAAGATCCTTGATCACCTGGACCTGTAGACTTTCGAGTTCAGCCTCAACTTGATGCCCGATCAGCGTAGGCGATTTATCGTTCTACCGGCTCCCAGAAGAGTTCGGGTTTCGTGTCGGCACGTAAGTAGAGCGGATGCTTTGGGCGGCCGGCTTTCGTTCGTCCGAGACAATGGACGGGGCGGTTGAGGACTTTGCAGATTCGTTGCTCGCGATCCTCGGTGCAGTGAGTGCCCCAGGCGGCGATGATCAGGCCGACCTTTGGTCCCCAATGAGCGAACGCCTTGTCGTTGCCTGGACCGACGGGTTTTGGCTCGGCTTTCATGACCTTGGGGTCGGTCGCGCGGAAACCGTACGCGTTCATCATGAGTAACCCGGTAAAGCCCCAGTCCTTCGCAAAGCGAATGCAACGCCGGACCGTCGGGTCATTGTTCGTTTCGTCGGCCGTTGACGGGTTGAGTCCGATGAACATGCACTGGTTCAACTCGCTCTCGAAGTCCCAGCGGCGCCAGAGTGTGTAGCGGTATTTTCTGCATCGCGAGAATGCGGCTCCGTCACATTTTTCGATGTCGATCACGTTGGCTCCGTCGGTAAGTTACTTTGACTCAGCGCGGGATGGTCGTTGATCGATGGCTCGAAGTGAAACGAATTTTCGTAAACCTGACATGTGAAACCCCAATCGTTGCATGACTTGTCTTGCCTCTGCTCAATTGTGAGAAGCAAAGAGACGTCGATTATCCTGATGCAGATTGAGTCACGGACGTCTCATCCGGCGTAGGCACGGATGTGCTGCCGTTAGTAAGATGACGCCTTTGTTAGTCCGTTCTTGCTTCATTCCTCGCTCTTTTAACTGCTCAAACTCTCATGCCACAGTCGCTTCAGGAATACGCGTTCTGGTTGAACCAGCGCGACGATCTAATCTGGCCGAAGGTGCCAAAGGTTGCTCCGGTCGCCGCGAAGGCTCACGACAAGCCGCTCGCCGGGATCAAGGCCGTTGTCTGGAATCTGTACGGGACGCTGCTGCGCGTCACCGACGGCGAGTTGTTGCTCAGTCATCACCTTGAGTTGCGGATGCAGGTCGCCCTGGAGAAGACGATCAGCGAGTTCAACATGTGGAACAGCATGACTCGCAGGCCGGGCGCACCGTGGGAATACATCCTGCCGAAGTATCGCGCCGCTGTTGAGGACATTGAACTAACGGCGAAGGTGGCTCCTGGCGATTTCGGACATGCCAACGGCTCTGCAGCCTGGCGGCGGATTCTCGATATGCTCGGGCAGAAAGAGTACGAGTACGACGAAGGGTTTTATGGCAGCCTTGACCAGCTCTCAGAGAAGATTGCGTACTTTTTTCAGTTGTGTCTGCAGGGCGTCGAAGCGGCTCCCAATGCCGCCGCCGCATTGACCGCCGTCAGCCAAAGCGGACTTGTTCAAGGACTGCTGACAGACGCTCAGCCGTTCTCGCTGATCCAGGCGTTGCGGGCGTTGGGGCAGCAGACTAAATTGCCGCCGCTCAATGAATTGTTCGATCCAGCGTGTTTGGTTCTTTCGTGTCAGGTGGGAGTGCGGAAGCCGTCGCCCACACTTTACGGCACGTGCCTGCAGCGTTTTGCTGAGAAGGGCATTCAGCCGGGTGAGATACTGTATGTCGGGAATCGACTACAGAGCGATCTGGCGGTTGCAAAACAGCTCGGCATGAAAACGGCGTTATACGTTGGTGACAAATTGAGTCTGAAAGCCAGCTCGGCCGAAATCAAACACAAAGAGCTCCGGCCAAAACGGCTGCTGACTGACCTGATGCAGATCAGTAAAATCGTCGGTCATTGACCCGGCACAGCGTTGGTTTTTTCGTAAATCGGCGATTCATCAGCCATACATCCATCACGAATGCGGATCACGACTCACGGAGAAGTTCTCATGCGTCCTGAGCAGATTTACGACCTGGAAAAGTTGGAGCTGGACTTTGACAAGCCTCTTCACGACATCCACGAGATCCGTAAGGTCAATCCGCAGCGGCACGAGATGGAGCAGCTGACCGCGATTCTGCAAATCGACACAGAGACTCACAGCATCATCGGTTTCAAGGAAGTCACCCAGGATGAGTTCTGGATTCAGGGCCACATGCCCGGATTTCCTCTGATGCCCGGCGTCATTCTCTGCGAATGTGCGGCTCAGCTCGCGGGGTTTTACGCTCGTAAGTATCAGATTCTCGGAGGCGACTATCTCGGGTTTGGCGGAATGAACGAGGTAAAGTTCCGCGCACCTGTTTTCCCGGGATCTCGACTGGTGCTAATGGCCAGGGTTGATCGAGTCCGTGCAGGACGTCGAGCCGAATTCGGGTTTCAGGGTTACGTCGAAGGCAAAATGGTGTTCAGCGGGAACATGATCGGCGTGTCGATCAACCGCGATCAAAAACTCTCCTGAGTTTCGTCGTCAGTATTCGATTGACGCCGGGGCTGAGATTTCTCGAACTTCTGAACGTCGGCGTGCCCCTGCCGACAGACCTGCAGTTCGACGGTGCGTTAGAGAGTGAAAGCCGGGCGGTCGAACTCGCTGGGGCGTGGCGTCCAAGTTTTTGTCAGCCAATCAGCGCACGAAAAAACCCCAGCGACTGGCCCGATGATCGCCGGGGTTCGAAAAGCTGAATTGAATTCACATCGCTACGGTCGGTCGCTGCCGGCTCGAGGGGCACCTTATCCAGCGAGGGCAGTCGTGAAGAGCACCCGCTCGAGCTGACAGACAGGACCGGTCCCACGGTCACCACAAGGGTGCACGCATTTTCCGAGACGAGGGCATCGACCCCGGGAAACATTCCGCAGGTTTAGAGGAGCGAGGTGTCTGTAGGGCAGAAACGACACCCCTCTACCCTTTAATTCGAAATCTGGACGATTTGCGGCACGATATTCTGGAAATTTTCGTGCGTTTCATGTAAGTCGTTGTTTAGAAGAGTGTTACGAGCGGTCGAATTCTGAGTTTTCGCTTCCGAACCTGTAAGAAATCGAGATTTCTCATGCGAATTGTCACCTTTGGCGAAGTCATGCTGCGGCTCGCTCCGGAGGATTCTCTGCGATTGCGGCAGGTCATGCCGGGACGGCTGGAAGCGACTTTCGGCGGCGGAGAGCTCAACGTCGCCGTTTCCCTGGCCTATCAAGGCGGCGAATCCGCGTTTCTGACGGCCTCGCCAGACAACCCGATTACGGACGCTCTGGTTCAGGAAATGCGGAAGCTCGGCGTCGACGACAGTCTCGTCCAGAGGACCGACAAGGGCCGGTTCGGGATTTACTTCGTCGAAACCGGAGCCAACCAGCGCGGTGGAACCGTCGTTTACGACCGTAGCGATTCGTCGATCGCGCTGGCCGGAGCGGAAACCTTTGATTTCGCGGCTGCCTTTGAAGGTGCCGGCTGGTTTCACATTACGGGCATCACTCCGGCGATCAGTCGTTCGGCGGCTGAAGCGGCGCTGGCGTCGGTGCAGGCCGCAAAGGCGCAAGGCCTGACAGTTTCCTGCGACCTGAACTTTCGGAAGAAACTTTGGAAGTGGGACGCGGATCGGCAACCCGTAGAACTCGCTCGATCGACGATGCGCGAATTGACCAAACACATCGACGTCGTGATTGCCAATGAAGAAGACGCCGACTTGTGCCTGGGAATCTCCGACGACGCTTCCGACGTCGAGTCCGGGCAGATCGACACCGAAGGTTACGTCCGAGTTGCTCGGCAAGTCGTCGAACAGTTTCCGAACGTGTCGAAAGTTGCCATCACCCTGCGCGAAAGCATTTCGGCGAGCCACAACAACTGGGGAGCGATGCTCTTTGACGTGGCGACCGACGCTGCTCACTTTGCGCCGCTGGACAGCAACGGAAATTACTCGCCATACGAAATCCGCAACATCGTCGACCGTGTGGGAGCGGGCGATTCATTTGCCGGTGGGCTCGTGTTTGCTCTCACGACGCCCGAACTTGCCGAACCGGCAACGGCCATCCGATACGCCGTCGCAGCGAGCTGCCTCAAGCACAGCATCAAAGGTGATTTCAATTATTCGACTCGTTCGGAAATTGAATCGCTGATGCGCGGCAGCGGCTCCGGACGCGTGCAGCGGTAAACGCTGCGTCGCTTTGTTCCGGCGAGGTAAGCCTTGCCGCACGACCTGTCGAGTTCTGACGACTGTTCAGTCTGCGCAAGCGTTATGCGCGAAGACCTGAGCACGATCGACAGCATTTGCGGAGCCGTTCTGTGCGACACGGCTTCGTCCGGAATGTGAAGGAGCGATGGGGAATTCATTGAAGCTCGGACCGGCATACGTATCGTCGAGCAAGTACCCCACCTTTCAGGTTCCCACCTTCACTTGCGGAGAGACTTCCATGAAATGTTCTGTCGCTGCGTTACTGACTGCTGCTGCTTTGTCCTTCCAGCTTGCTCCGGCGAACGCTGGCGATTGCGGCTGCCCATCGGGCTTCAAACTGCCGAAGCTTGAACTGCCCAAACTGTGCATGCCGAAGATGAATCTGCCGAAGCTTTGTCTTCCGAAACTGGACATGCCGAAGCTTCCCAAACTTAACCTGTGCTCGATGAAACCATCGTGTGCCGCTCCGGCTGCGAAGTGCTGCACGGCCAAACCTAGCTGTGCTGCTCCCGCTGCAGCTTGTGCTCCCGCCTGTGCACCGAAGGCTCCTTCGTGTTGTGCACCTGCGGCGTGCGCTCCGGCTTGTGCGCCAGCCTGTGCTCCAAAAGCGCCGACGTGTTGTGCTCCGGCCTCGGCACCGTGTCCTCCAGGATGTGCTGCCCCAGCGGCAGCTCATACCCCTGCCGAAGTTGCTCCGGCTCCTGCACCGCCGGCTGAGTTGTCACCATCAGCCGCTGGCAAGTCTGCTTAATGCTGTCGCCAATCGGCGAACGCTGTTGGAAAGATTCCTGAGCAAGCCCGGTTTCTCTCACGAGAGGCCGGGCTTGTTTGTTTTCACGCCTGAAAAGTCATTGGCATCGCCGAGGCCAACGTTTGTCTCGAAGGCGTTGATGCTTAACTTTCCTCCTTTGCACGGGTATCCTCGGTCGTCGGCTCTGGCCAGTGTCAGGCCGACGCAAAGTGCCGGCAACGAGTGACTTATCGCGAATATTTTTTCGCTCAAACTGGCACACGAACAACGCCGGCAGGATTCGGCGTCGAGGGTCGGGCATCGATTCCCGATTGACTCCACAAATGAAAGTCGGGATGCCGTTATCCCTGACCGGTCATGCTTTGTCTGAGACCGTACGAGCGTGGATAGAACAGTCGATGTGAACGTGTCCGGCTGGATGTGTGGCGAACTGACTGAACCGAGAACGCCTTGAATCTCACTCTGAGGATTGCGTGATGAAGTTGCGAGGAGTTTTAACACTGACGATTCTGATCGGGCTCGCGTCGTCGACGCTGGTCGTTGACACGGCGTCCGCCCAGGAGACTGAAGCCGCGACACGTCAGTTTGCCGCCGCCGTCGGTTTTCAGAATCAGAAGCTGTACGAACTGGCCAGCGACGAGTGGCAGACTTTCCTGCGGAAGTTTCCGGACGATCCGAGGCAGGACAAAGCTCAGCATTACCTGGGCACATGCCTGCTCCAGGAAAAGAAGTACGCACCGGCCATCAGCGCGTTCAACACGGTCGTGACTAAGTTTCCGAAGTTCGAGCAGCTCGATCAGTCGATGGTCAACCTGGGCATCGCGCAGTACGGCCTCGCTCAAGCTTCCGAAAAGCCCGCCGACTTTGCGAAAGCCGAGCGGACGCTCCAAACGTTCCAGCAGCGTTTTCCCCGCAGCCCGCTGGTGGCTCGCGCGTTGTACTACCGCGGCGAAAGTCTCTATCAGCAGAAACAGCTCGCCGGCGCGGCGACCGCTTATGGGGAGTTGCTCCAAAAGTTTCCGCAGAACGAACTGGCCGCCGACGCGACTTACGCCTTGGGAGTCACGCAGGAAGCGCTGAAGCAAACGGCCAAAGCGGAATCAACGTTTGCCAGTTTCTCGCGGCGCTTTCCGAAAAGCCCGCTGGTTACCGAAGTCCGCATGCGGCAGGCGGAAATGCTGTTTGCAACTGGCAACTTCCTAAAGGCTCGACCGATCTTCGAACAGGTCAGCGCCAAAAAGGATTTTCACCTCGCCGACGTGGCGATGTTGAGATCAGCTCGGTGTCTGTACGAAGATGAGAAGTACGAAGACTCAGCCAAACTCTACTGGCGAGTGACTCGCGAGTTTCGCGGCACGAAGCATTACAGCGCCGCCGTGCTGTCTGGTTCGAAGTGTTACTTCCTGGTCGGCAAGTATGCACTCGCGCGGTCGGGTCTCGAACTCGTCGTTAAGAAGAACGGCCCCGAAGCAGCGGAAGCGTTGCAGTGGATGGCTCGTTCCTACATGAAGGAAGACCAACCGCAGCGGGCACTCGATTTGTTGAACAGTGCGGTGACGAAATTTCGAAACAGTCCGACCTACCCGTTCCTGCTGCTGGCAAAGATCGACGCCGAGTACGAAGTCGCGGCCGATCGCAGCTCCACAATCGCTCAGTACGCGAGTTTCGCAAAGACTTACCCGACGCACGAACTGGCTCCGCAGGCGCAGTACACGGCAGCGCTGACGGCGCTCGACGTTGAAGATTACGGCAACGCCCAACAGCACAGCGATGAGTTTCTCGCGAAGTTTCCGAATGATCGGTTAGCAACCGACGTGCTGTTCATCGCGGCCGAAAGTCGGTTATTGCACGAAGACTTTGCCGGAGCCCGGCAGCGGTATCAGCAGTTCCTTGCGAAGGCTCCCGATCATGCCAGCGCTCCGCGAGCGAGAGTTCGGCAGGCACTGGCTATGCACATGGCCGGGAATTATGCCGACGCGATCTCGTCGCTCGAAGCGGCAATGGGATCGTTGGCCGACCCCGCTTTGAAAAGCGAAGCTCAGGCGTTGATCGGTCGCGGCCTGTTCGCTCAGGACGAGTTTGATCAAGCCGCTGCCTCGCTGGAAAAGTCGCTGGCGACGAAGTCCGATGCCGAGCAGTCCGACGAAACGATGCTCGTGCTCGCCGACGCGTATCGGCAACTGGGTCGACAGTCGGATTCGACGTTGCTGCTGAAGAAAGTCGTGCAGCAGTTTCCGAAAAGCGCCCGGCTGGACGAAGCTGTGTTCCGACTGGGCGAAGCCGCGTACGAGCAAGGCAACTTTGACGAAGCCATCAGTCAATACTCGGCAGTCGTTCAACGCTGGCCGAACGGGCAGTTTGCTTCGCACGCTCAGTACGGTCTCGGGTGGACCTTGTTCAACGCGGAAGAATTCGACCGCACGATCGAAGCCACGACGAAGCTGCTCGAAAAGTTCGGGACATCCGAAGTCGCACCGAAAGGCTACTACGTCCGAGCGATGGCCAACTTCCAGATCGGAGAGTTGCAGGCAGTGCTCAACGACGTGCAGGCTTACCTTCGCACGAAGCCGAAGCTGAACGACGCTCAGGATGCGAAGTACGTCCGAGGGTTGGCTCTGGCCGGACTCGGAAAGTTCGAAGACGCGGCGGCTGAGTACCAGGCAATTCTGCAGGCGGCTCCGAATTATGCAGCCGCCGACAAAGTCGCCTACGAACTGGCCTGGGCACACGTCGAGCTTGGTCGGCAAAATGACTCCATCGCGGCGTTTCAGAAGCTGGCCAGTCAGTACCCGAACAGTCCGCTCGCTGCGGAGAGTCTGTTCCGAATCGGCGAGTCGTGGTACGAATCCGGCGACTTCGCGAAAGCCGCTCCCGCCTACAAGGCAGCGTACGACAAGGCAGGCAAGACTGAGATCGGCGAGAACGCTTTGCACAAACTCGCCTGGAGTCATCTTAAAGCCGAGCAGTTCGCGCAGGCCGGCAACGGTTTCGCAGAACAGATTGAAGCGTTCCCGAATGGCGAACTGGCCGGAGACGCAACGTTCCTGCAGGGTGAGTGCTGGTTCAAGCAGCAGAAGTGGGAAGCGGCTCTGCCGTGGTACGAGAAGGTCATCGCCGCGCGGAATCCTCAGTATTACGCACTTTCGCTTTTCCGCACGGGCGAGTGTGCCGGTAAGTTGGAAAGCTGGAAAAAGAGCCAGCAAATTCACGAAAAGGTGCTCGCCGACTTTCCTGACTTCGAACTGCGTGCTGAAGCTCGATACGGAGCCGGCTGGGCATTGCAGCATCAAGGGCAACTTGCCGACGCCATCGCGCAGTACGAAAAGGTGACCGAAGAAACTCAAACGGAGACGGCTGCGAAGGCTCGTTTCATGATTGGCGAGTGTTGCTTCGCGAAGAAAGATCACAAAGAAGCGACGCGACATTTCCTGAAAGCCGCCTACTCGTACGGCCATAAAGAGTGGTCGCCGATGGCGTTCTTTGAAGCGGGACGATGCTTCGAAGTTCTGCGTGACACGGAGCAGGCAAAGAACTGCTATCAGCAGATTGTTGAGAAGTACGCCGCACATTCGAAAGCTCGCGACGCCCAACGACGGCTCGCGGCACTCGGTGGATAATTCAAGAGAAACTGAAGCCGGGTAGGCTGGGTCTAGACCCAGCTTTATCAACTACGCGTTGCTGGGTCACGACCCAGCCTACGTAATTACGGCACTGAAACTGCAAACGACGACTGCTTCGAAATGAGAAACAGCATGTCACTGATTGAGCCCGATAGAACTTCGCGAAACCGCCTTCGCCTGCTCGTGCTGGCGTTTGGTTTAATGTTCGCGCTGACGCCGATGCTGGGCCAGGCTCAGGACGCCGTTGTGCCTTCAGAACCGACGTCGGTCGAAGCGGGCAGCGGAACGGCCATGCCATCGCTGTGGGATCTGGCGGTCCAGGGCGGGCTGTTCATGATTCCGATCGGACTGGCCTCGATCGTCGTCGTCGCCTTCACGCTGGAACGAGTCATCGGCCTGCGGCTCAGCAAGATCATGCCGCCGGAGTTGCTGGTTGATCTGCGAAAGCTCAACGCAGGAAGCGGCATTGATCCGCGCGAAGCCTACGGAATCTGCCAGAAACATCCGTCGCCGCTGGCAAATGCCGTTCAAGCGGCGGTGCTGAAAGTTGGTCGGCCGCACGCCGAGCTTGAAAAGTCGGTTGAAGACGCGGTCGCTCGCGAGTCTGCTGACATGGCGAGGAACTTTCGACCGATCAACGTCGTGGCGACAATCGCTCCGTTGCTTGGTCTGATCGGGACCGTGCAGGGGATGATTCAGGCCTTCATGGTCATCAGCTCGACATCGTCGACAGGCACGGCGAAGGCTCAGGAACTGGCCCACGGGATTTACACCGCGCTCGTGACAACGTTTGCGGGACTGGTCGTGGCGGTGGTCGCTGTTCTGCTGGCGAACTTTCTCGAAGGGCGTCTCGACCGGATTCTTCGCTCGATGGAAGAGTTATTTCTCGACCTGATTCCGCAGTTCGAACGCTACGAAGGAAAATTCCGAGTTTCCAGAACTCAGAACGACGAGTCCGGCGAATCCGCGATTCTGTTGAAAGGAACAGCTCGCAAGGCTCCGGCGAGATCCGAAGGCGAGACCCACTTCGCCTCGGGAGACGAGCCGATAAGCGCGGGCGCTCGTCCGCGCAGTCTCTGGGGAGTGATGGGTGAATCAGAAGATTCGTAGACACGTAGGTCAGGCTCGGCCTGACGGAGTCCGTTAATCCATTCTTGAATCCACGTGCTGATTTCAAAACTTAAATGCAGCAAACTTCGTCAGGCGGAGCCTGACCTACGAAGACGAATTTCGGATCAACCCCATGCAGTTTCAACAACAGAAAAACGACGAGAAGCGACGTCTGGATATGACGCCGATGATCGACTGCGTCTTTCAGCTGTTGCTGTTCTTTCTGGTGGCCAGCCACTTCGAAGAGCAGGCTCGCATGACCGGCGAAGGAGAACTCGACGCCAACCTGCCGGAAGCGGCAGCAGCAATGCCGATGGTCATGCGGCCTCGAGAACTGATCGTCAACATCGACGGCCAGGGACAGTTCTTCGTCAGCGGCGAACGGCAGTCTGAGCCTCAGCTGGGGACTCTGCTGAGGCGTTCGCAGGTCGACAATCCAGGAAATCAATCGGTGGTGATTCGTGGCGACGAGACCGCCGACTGGAAATACATCGCTCGCGTGATGAGTCTTTGTAATCAGGCTCAGATCAATGACTATCGAGTGGCCGTCGTGCCGGAAGACGAAGCGGCATCAGGAGATTAGCTGCCTCACCAGGTAGCATGGAGAATTCAGTGGCAAGCCTTCTGCGGATGTCCGAACAGGAGCTGGCGAAACATGTCGCCGGTCAGGGCTTCCGCGCGTACGGCGCCGTCAGCATGGCGACACTCGCGACCGTGCTGGCGTTTCTCGGGATGGCATCGCGACAGGCGATGGGTGAGCCCGTCCCGGTGCTGCCCGGGGCTGGCGAAACTGCCGGCCAGGTTGGCTGGGCGATGGGACTGGGACTGATGATGCTGGCGGCGTGGTGGCTCGCTCGAAATGTCATCATGAAGCGGCTGCAGACGACGATCGTTGTCAGCCTTCTGATGCACCTGCTGCTGTGCGTTGTCTTTCAGAAACTGACTGCCGACTTTCCTCTGGCCAACGTCGCCGAAGAGGAAGAGGGAGAGTCTTCTTCACTGTCCAACGTTTCGCTGCCGGATTACGGCGGGATGGAAGCAACGGATGCTCAGACTCCTGAATGGGAAGCAACGACTGAGAACACCGTGACCGAAGCTCGCATGGAAGATGTGCAGCGGCAGATCAACGAGATCGAAGTTTCGAACGAGCAGGAGCAGGCGGAAGTTCAGCGGCAGCAGGAGATCGCTCGTGCGGAACAAATGCGACGGCAGGAAGTCGCAGTTCAGCAACGCGAGATGTCTGCGGAAATGCAGAAGCAAGCCGCCGCGCAACAAGCCGCTACAAACGCTGAGGCCGCGCCCGAAGTCACAACTCAAGCGGCAGCCGCTGCCCAGTTGGATGCTCGCGCCGAAGCTCGGCGGTCCGAAACCAGCGTCCAGACTTCTGAACGAGAGCGGACGGAAATCGAAACCCAGGCCGATCCGCTGGTCAGAGCTCAGCAGGTCGAGTCCCAACGTGCGGAGATGACTCCCGAGCAGCGGAGCGTCGAAACGGCTTCTCGCGAGGCCGCAGCAGCTCGGGCAGTAGACCCAGCAGCGGCCAGCGCCGTCGAAGTGGCGACCGCAGATTCCGCTCAAGCGACAGCTCGCGAGCGGGAAATGAAACTGCAGCGACAGTCGCAGGCCAGCCTTTCAGACCAGCAGCGACGGACGGAGAACTCGCCAGCAACTTCAGCCTCGGTCACCGTTGCCAACGCGGCAACCGGCAGCCTGTCGACAGCAGAACGACTGCCAGCAAACACGGCTCCGGCCAGCGGAGGTGCCGCGACTCAGCAGCGAAGCATCAGCAGTGCGGCGGGGGCGTTGTCGTCAGCTGAAGCCGCGGCTCAGTCAGTCGAAGTTGCCAGCGTCGCTGGAGCCCGCGCGCCGACGCTCAATGCGACTTCGTCGTCCACGGTGGCAACGCGCGGGAATACTGGCACCGTTCCGGTTGGAGCGGCTCAAACCGGCGGCGGTGCGGTTTCCGGCGCGAGTGCCAACTCAACGGTCGCGGCGCTCGGAGCGGGAACAATCGGGCGACAGTCTTCGGCCGGATCCGGACAGCCTCAACTCGGCACCGCAGTCAGCTCGCCCGTTGCTAACGGAGCGGGCCGAACCGGGCAGCGTCAGGCGCCAAGCGGTGGCGGCGGAACCCGTGCCGGCGAAGTGGCTGTTGCATCAGTCGGAGCAAGCCGCGCATCTGGCAACAACGTGCTCGCTTCCGGTCCAAATGCTTCGTCGGTGCAACGTTCAACGGGTGGGATCACCGGCACAATCGCGTCGCAAGGTGGCGGTGGCGGCGGCGGCGGCGGCGGCGGCGGCGGCGGCGGCGGCGGTGGCGGCGGCGGGGGCGGGGGTGGATCGGCACCGTCCGCCGCTCGTACGATGTCCGTTCGCGGAACTGGATCGGGAGTTGGTGTCACCGGCCTGGCGGCTCGTGGAGCTTCGGAGCCAACGGCGAGACTCGGACGCGATGCCGGTTTCTCGGCGGAAGGAACAGCTCGCTTACCAATTGGACGATCGACAATTGCCGCAGCATTACCACCCGGTGCTGAACTGGCGGAACAAGGCGGAGCACTGGTGATCGCCGGTCCGCAGGCTCCCGCCGGATTTGGTGCGAGCCGAACCGCCTCAGGAAGTGGCGGGTTGAGCGGCCCTCGCACGACGACGATTGGACGAAGAACGGCCGGGTTGCCAGGAAGCAGTCGTTCGACGGGGATCGGTCAAACTCGATCATCGCTGCCGATTTCGACCGGCGGCGGAAGCGGCCTGACTCGGAAACCTTCAACCGGAGTTGGCCGGCCGATGCTCGCGTCCGCTTCCGAAATCGCCGGGTTGATCAAACGGAGTATGCCGGGGCCGGGTGCCGTTCACAGTGGCCCGATCAGTGCCGGATTCTCGATGCGACGTCCGGACGTCCGGCGGGAAGCGGTGCGAAAACTCGGCGGCAACGATGCATCGGAGCGAGCGGTTGAACGCGGCCTGAAGTGGCTCGCCGATCACCAGTTTGCGGCAGGCAACTGGAGCATTCACGAACTCAACTGCAAAGATCACAACTGTCTCGGTCATGGAAGTTTTCAGGCCGACACCGCAGCGACGGGGTTGGCGATGCTCGCGTTTCTCGGAGCCGGACATTCGCATCGCTCGGGCGAGTATCCGGATGTCGTCGGCCGCGGACTTCAATGGCTGATTCAACGTCAGAAATCGGACGGCGACCTGTTCGTTGAGGGTTCGGAACTGGTCTGGCTGTACAGCCACGGTATGGCCGCGATTGCCTTGTGCGAAGCGTACGGCATGACCAAAGATCCAAAGTTGAAAGACCCGGCACAGCGGTCGCTCGATTTCATCGTCGCCGCGCAACATCCTGAGTTCGGTGCCTGGCGATATCGTCCGCGGTTCGAATCAGACACGTCGGTTTCCGGCTGGCAGTTGATGGCTCTCAAGAGTGGTCAGATGGCCGGCCTGTCGGTCCCGAAGTCCGCTTACGACGGCGTCTCGAAATTTCTGGACTCAGTGGAGAGCAAGTCTTCTCCGGGGCAGTTTTCCTACCACACAACGATGCCAGTTTCTCCGGCCATGACCGCCGAGGGGCTGTTGATGCGGCAGTATCTGGGGGCTGGTCGTTCCGATCCGGCAGTGCTGGCTGGAGCTGGCTATCTGAAACAGCGACTGCCTCGCCTGGAAGAACGCGACTCGTACTACTGGTATTACGCCACGCAGGTCATGTTTCACATGCAGGGCGAAAACTGGTCCGCATGGAACGCGAAGATTCGCGATCTGCTGGTCGACACTCAGCAAAAAAGTGAGGGCACTGCGGGGAGCTGGGCTCCGGAAACTCCTTCAAAATCGAAGTGGGGCCAAGCCGGCGGCCGCCACTACCTGACGTGCCTCAACCTGCTGATGCTAGAGGTCTACTACCGCCACCTTCCGCTCTACATCGACGTCAAAGTGGCCGACTAAAGACGCCGAATCAGCAGACTCACCACTGACCTACTCTTCCGTCGGTTGCGGAATGGTCTCGACCAGATCGCCAACGAGCTTGTGAAGCGTTTCGTGGGTGAGGTGGATGTCAACCGACTCTCTTCCTGGTTGTCCACTCTCCGCGCGATATCGACGCAGCAGGAATGTGCCGTTTGTCTGTGCCGACAACAGAACTTCATAGAAGTGCGTGCCTGTGTTGGTCCGGTCCGGCGGGGTCGACCGAATGAGTACCCGGCTGCTTTGTCGGTCGATTTCGATCGGACCGATGTTTTCGAGCAGGTAAGCCACTCTTTCTGACAGCGCATCCGCCCAGGCCTGTATCGCTCCGCTTTCGTTTCCGACCAGCGACGGGACATGCAGGGTCAGCGACTCGAAGGCGCAGCTCAACGCGTCGACGGCCACGACGGCGACGCCCAGGACCAGACCGTCGGGATCTGCAATCTCGACGCGGCGCGGAGTAGAACTTGAAAATCCCGCGAGCTGTTTCAGCTCTTCGGTGAGTTGTGTTGTGAGGTTCATGGCCTGTCTCCTGTGCGAAGAGAGCGGTGTCTCGTCGCAGGGGTTCAAGGCAGCACCGGCGCGTAGATTGATGAATGACGAAAAGTGTCTACATCCAGAATGATGCTGGCGTGAATCCCGTGTCAAATTCCTTTTTGATCACTGGATCGATGAGGAAGGATTGTGTGGTTGAGTCTTGAAAGGTCTCTGATTTTCAGTACGTCAGGCTCTGCCTGACGAAGTCACAGGCTCTGAGGCAACCCGACGCGTCAGCGAGGGACTGAACTGTCAGCAATCCCTCGCTGACGCGTCGGGTTACCAGAGGGAAGCTAATTCGAACACGTTCCCGAACAACCACGTTTTGCGTAACTCATGCGGCCGCAGCCGTCTTCAAGTCGTGGCTCTTTCCGTCGAACGACAGAATCGTCGACTTGTCGTCGAAGGTGGTTTCGATGTGAACGGGACGGCCCCACAACTTGCACAGGCTTGAGAGGGTGTCGCGAGCCTCGGCCAGCTTCAGAGGCATTCCCTGGTACTGATGGACGAGGAACAGCTCGCCTCGGTTCTTGTAGTTTCCGTCGACGACTCGGATCACTGGCCGACCGTGATTCGTCAGGCCGTCGAGCAACTGTTGTTTCACTTTGTAGAATTCGCGAGAGGCGATTTCGTAGTAATCGCTGGCCTCGTTGTAGGCGAACATAAACATCTTGTTCTTCTGGCAGAATTCGGGCGTCAGGAACGTGTCGATGAACGTGACGTCGTTGTGGATCTTGCGGACTTCGAAAATCTTTTCGCGACCCAGCCCCGTGTGCTTGTTCCAGTGCTCTTTCTCTCGCATGTCGTCGCACGCGTCCCATTCGGGGCCGAACTGACCTTTGTTCCAGCGTTCTTCAATGTCGCGAAATAGTTCGATGCCGATTTTGTAGGGGTTCAGCTTTTGAGGACTCATCGCCATCGTGCCGCTGTGGTGGTCGGCGTAGCAGATGACCTCTGAGTCGTTCAATCCGTAAGTCGTCATGATGGTCGAGTGCCAGTAGCTGGCCCAGCCCTCGTTCATGATCTTCGTCTGGCCCTGCGGCGCGAAGTAGTACGCCTCGTCGCGGATGATCGACAGGATGTCATGCTGCCACGGCGCGAGCTGTGCGTGCTCCAAAAGAAACAACAGTACGTCCCGTTCCGGGTGATCCGGAAACGACCGACCGGCCGCCCGGTCTACTTGTTCCTGGTGTTTCTCTTCAGCCTGTTTCTGCAGCACGTCAGGCGGGTTAATGAATGAGTCCATGTACCCTTTGGACGGAAAACGCCCACCATTCTGATCGTCTTCTTTCTTGTCAGTCTTTGCTTCGAACGTGCTCTCGACTGAGCCCGGATCGTCGTGTCGTTTTACGTGCGGAAGGTGCGGGTCGATCAGGTCTTCGAGGGAAAGACAAGCGTCGATGAACTCTTCGACCGGTTCGTGTCCGTGCCGATCGATGTACCGACTAATCCGCGACGCATGATTCGCCATTTGATCGAGCATCTTGCGATTTGTCGGCGCGAACCACGCGTTGTTCTTGAAGAAGTCGCAATGCCCATAGACGTGCGCGATGACAAGCTTTTGATCGCCGACATCGTTGGTGTTGAGCAGGTAGGCGTAGCATGGGTCCGTGTTGATGACCATTTCGTAGATTTTTTGAAGCCCGTACGAGTACCCCTTCATCAGCTCGTCGTACTGAGCACCGAATCGCCAGTGCGGGTAGCGGATTGGGAAACCGGTATAGGCGGCGAACATGCTGAGCTCTTCGTAGTCGACGTACTCGAAGATCGTCTCGAAGAAGTCGAGACCTTCGTGCCGGGCACGTTTCTCCATGTCTTCCTGAATCTTCGCGATGTGTGCAGGAAGCGGCCGATTGATGCTGATAGCCATAAATGTCCCCTTCGGGGAAATGTCCGATATTGAAATAACCAATAACCAATTAGATGAGCACTACAGTCAGGACTGGTCATTGGCCATTCTGGCATTGGTCATTTCCCTTATCTTCCTTTTCCAAGGAACTTGCGGATTGATTCGTAGATCGCGTCTTTGTTCGGAATTTCCGACAGGATCAGGTTCTCGTTGTCGTCCGTGAGTTTTTTCAGTTCGCGGATGAAGTCGCCCGAGCCGTACGGGCTTTCAACCTGCCCGTAGCAGTACAAGTTGCAATGAACCATGATGTCTTCGATGAGAATCTTCAGACACTCGTTGTTGTCTTCGCCCCAGTTGTCGCCGTCGGAAAATTGAAAGCAGTAGATATTCCACTCGGAAGGCGGGAACTCGCGTTGGATGAGATCTCGACAGACTCGGTAGGCGGATGAGATTTTTGTGCCGCCACTCTCGCGGGTGTGGAAGAACGTTTCTTCGTCAACGATCTTCGCGGCCGCGTCGTGGCAGATGTATCGAGTTTGGACGCCGTCGTACTGACTGCGAAGCCAGGTATCGAGCCAGAAAGCTTCGGTCCGAACGATCTCTTTCTGCTCGTCCATCATCGAGCCGGAAACGTCCATGATGTAGATGATCGCCGCGTTCGATTGCGGCATCGGAATCGACTTCCAGGATCGGTACTGGAAATCCTGACGGCCCGGAATGATGATCGGGTTATCGGGCTGATACTCGTTGGAAGCGATCGACCTCTTCAGCGCTCGTTTGTAAGTCCGCTTGAAATGCCGCAGAGATTCCGGACCGTTCTGCGAAATGGTGGAGTACTTGTCTTTCTGCGACTGGACCGAGTCAGTGCCTTTGGGTTCGATGTTCGGCAGTTCGAGTTCTTCGCCCAGCATTTCGGCGAGTTCTTCCAGCGTGACTTCCACTTCGCGGAAGTGGCCGCTACCGGGTTCGCTGCCTGCGGCACCTTTACCATCGCCCTGCTGCTGTCCGCCTTTACCAACCGCCTGACCGTCTTCGCCTTCGCCGGAACCGACTCCGCCAGAACCCTTTGGACCGTGACGGAAGCGAGGGATGTCGATATTCGGAACGGGAATACTGACGACGTTCTTGCCCTTGCGGCCGAGCATTTCGCCGTGATTAACGTATTTCTTCAGACCTTCCCGCACCTTGCCCCGGACAATTTTCCGGAAGCGAGAAAGGTCCTGATCAATATTACGAGTCATGCGTGCCTCATCCTTCTCCGACCAGATCCTTCAAGCGTCGGACGATCTCTGTGTACGCAAAAACCCGGCTCCGATGTGAAGCCGGGCCTTTGATTTTCTGATCAGGCAGCTTCTTTCGTGTCACCGCGGGCGAAGATGCTGGCGACATACTGAAGCACATCGGTCGCCGACTCGTCGTTGTAGCCAAAGTCGCGAATCAGTCGTGACTTGACGATGTCGATCTTCTCCTGTGTGTCGGCGTCGACGACGTTGGACACGAGGCTTGTCAGTTTGATCGTGTCCTTCTGATCTTCGAACAACTTCATTTCGAGAGCCTTCTGCAGACGCTCGTTCGTTCGGAAGTCGAACTTCTTGCCGTCCAGAGAAAGGGCACCGATGTAGTTCATGATCTCACGGCGGAAGTCGTCCTTCCGAGTTTCCGGGATGTCGATCCGTTCTTCGATCGACCTCATGAGACGTTCGTCAGACTCTTCAAGTTCGCCCGTGAATTTGTTGCGAACTTTCTCGTGCTGCGTGTACGCCTTCACGTTGTCGATGTAGTTGCAACAGAGCCTGGTCAACGCTTCTTCGTCGGCCGCGATCGCCCGCTGCACCTCGTTTTTGACGACGTCGGTGTACTCTTCCTTCACGGCGGCGATCAGTTCCCGATAGCCGTCGCGAGTGCTTTCATCACCCACCAGCGAATGGTGCTTCAAGCCAGATTCCAGCTCCTTCAGAACCATGAACGGATTGAGGCTTGTCGCCGTCGGGTTGACCACGAGCGCGTTTGAAATCTTGTCCTGCACGTAGCGAGGCGAGATTCCCTCCATGCCTTCGCGTTTCACTTCCTTGCGAAGACTGGCGACATTTTCTGTGGTGAAGCCCGGCAAAGACTTGCCGTTGTAGAGCTTCATTTTCTGCATCAGCGTCAGGCCGTGATGGTTCGGTTGTTCAAGCCGAGTCAGCAAGGCCCACATCGCCGCCACTTCCAGTGTGTGCGGGGCAATGTGTTTTCCACGAACGCGTTTTTCGTTGTAGTCCTTTTTGTAGATTTTGATTTCTTCGTTGAGCCGCGTGACATACGGGATATCGATTTTGATCGTACGATCGCGCAGAGCTTCCATGAACTCGTTGGACTGAAGCTTGCGATACTCGGGCTCGTTCGTGTGCCCGATGATCACCGTGTCGATGTCCGTCTGAGCGAACTTTTTCGGCTTGATCTTGTGCTCCTGCGACGCTCCGAGGAGGTCGTACAGGAACGCGACGTCGAGCTTCAGAACTTCGATGAACTCGATCATGCCGCGGTTGGCGACGTTGAACTCGCCATCGAAGTTGAACGCTCGCGGATCCGAATCCGAACCGTACTCGGCGATTTTCCGGTAGTTGATATCGCCTGTGAGTTCGGTCGAGTCCTGATTCTTCTCGTCCTTCGGCTGGAACGTGCCGATGCCGATTCGATCCTGCTCGGAAAGTATGACTCGTCGTACAACGATGTCTTCCAGAACGCGGCTCCAGTCGCCGTTGTATTTCTCAAGCCGTTCCTTGAAGACGAAGCGGCTGAGCGGGCAGATGTCGCCCACGATTTCGACGTCGTAGTCGTTTGGTCCGCGGTCTTCGTTAAGCCAGCTGCTGATGTCCGCTCGGTGAGCGACGGGGATCAACTGCAGCGGGTCGCCGTTCATTGGATCCCAGGTGACGGAACCGTCCTCTTCCTTCCAGCCGAAGGCGTAAATGGCTCCGTCATCGCTGCGGCTGTACTGTTGCAGACCCTGCTTCAACAGACGGGCGATTGTGCTCTTCGAGCTTCCGACCGGGCCGTGCAGAAGCAGCACTCGCTTCTCGGCTCCGTACTTCAGAGCGGCGCTCTTGAAGACATTAACGACTGCCATTAACGGCTTCGTCAGGCCAAAGATTGCGTCGTCGCCTTTGTTCTCCGGATCGTCGAAGAACGTGTACCGCGTCAGCTCTTCCTTACCATCTTCGATGGTATAAGTGCCGTACGACATAACCATATCGTAAAGACGCTGGTGAGCGGTTCGCGTGGCTTTGGGGTTTCGCTTCGCGATATCGAGATAGTCGGCGAAGCTTCCCTGCCAGTTTTCCTGCTGATACGTATCGAGATTCTGCTTGCTGGCGATGGACTCGATCAGAGTGTGACCGTTCTGCATAGCACCTCTCCTTCCTTTGCGGAAGTACTGTCCTCCCCGTCGCCCTCGTGGCGGAGTGGATTTCAGTTGTGAGCCGGCTGTCGAACGATCGACGCAGCATCAGCGAAGTGGCGTCAGCAACATAACGCAGGAAAGAGTCGGAGTACGTGGTCCGTCCGATCCGGCGTCACGTCGACCTGAGAGCCACAGTCGGCTCAGCATAAATTGGCCAGTAAGGGGTCCTTCCCGCTCAACGCTCCGAAGGTCTCCATCGTCGTCTGGCGTCGCTGATCACTCAGTTGGAAGAGAGAGATCGTCGATGCCGATAGCGGCCTCCGAAACTGCCATCCGTCAGCTTACTCATACGTGGCGAAGTGAGTAAATACCAATTCGCCCGCATGGATGAGTACGTTGCGGCAAGCCGATTTGCTGATTGACTTAGGGCGATTACGAAGTTTCAACCAGAGCCTGTACTGCAGATCGGAATTGGCGGGTTGGACAGATTGGCAACCTGGTCTTATGAATCGGTTCGGCGAGAACGGCGGTAGGCTCTGATCAGTAACAGCCATGCGGAGAAAGCAATTCCAGTCGCCAAGATCATGTGCCGCCTGATGCGTGATAAGATCGGATCCGCTGGAGAGGCAGGCATGTCCGAATAAATATCGTCGGCGTCGAAGCCTGATTCCGGAGACACTCCGTTTGGGCCTGACGATGTGACTCGTGTGAGATTTTCATCGGCCTTCGAAAACCGAAAGGGTTGTCCCCACACATCATGTGTGGGCAACTCGCTGAACGATGGATCGTCGTGATCGGCAACGCTTAGTTTGCAAACATAGTCGTAGGTGTGAGCAAGTCGAGCAAGGGTTCGCGGTCCGTAATAATCGATCCACGCCACCTGCACGAAAAAAGGGACGCAACAGACCCCGAACCCGGCAACGATGATGACGCATCGAAACAGTGTTCTTCTGAGTTCATGGGTCATCGTTGCGGGCTCTGTCTTGAGGTGACTGAGCCGCGGAACTTAATGATCAGCGATCACCTATTGAAACCGAGTCGCTCGATAAACTCGTGCGGTGCGTGTTCCGGTCGGCAGATCGCCAAGCGGTGAATGTCCAGGAGTCAGACTCGAAGTTTGCGGAGCAGGCTCCGGCTTTGCAGCGTCGGCTGTTGGTTCTTGAGGTGCCACCGGCTGAACTGGCTGCGGTGCCGAGTAGTTCTGCTGTGGCTGAGCCGCCGGTGCCTGGGCACTCTGATTGTTAGGTTGCGGCTGAGTGGCTCGCGGTTGAGCAGGTTGCGGCTGGTACAGATAAGGCCGAGCGACCCGCTGCTGAGGCAACGGTCGTTGTTGAATCGGTTGCTGCACCATCGGTCTCTGCACTGGCGTCGGGCGATACGTCGGGCGATACGTCGGCTGGTACTGCGGCGGACGGACTGCCACTTGTGGTTGAGGATAGGCTGGTCGTGCCTGTTGATATTGTGGCTGCGGCTGGTACGCCTGCTGAGGTGCATACTGCGGTTGTGTCGGTTGCGGACGCGGCGGCGGATATTGAGCAGCCTGCTGGTTCTGGCAGCCGCACGGAGGTTGCGGTCGTCGGAACTGCTGAGCAGGTTGACGCCACGGTTGCTGCGGAGCAACCTGGTAGTGCATCGGGATCTGCGGGGCGGAATTCATCCCGGTTGAACACGGTGAGCAGCCGCCGTTCATCCGGTATTGATTAACGACGACGCCATCCATCACGTACTCGTTGGTGACGCAACTTCCGCAGGGGCTGCAGGACGGAGCACAAGGTGCGCAACATGGAGAACTGCATGGACTGCAGCGCGATCCGATCGCCGACAGCTTGCAGTGCAGCCGGGCTTTTGCGTTTTGAATTTTATACTTGGCGGCGTAGAGGGGGTGAGAGACTGCTCCCAGCAGCGAACTCAATCCGCAGCCCGATGAACAGCACGAAGTCTCGCAGCAGGGAGTGGGACAACACGGCGGCGGACAGCAACTCTGCACGATCGGTGCGCAGCAGCCGGTCTGAATGATGTTCGAATCTTTGATGACGCTCGACGTTTCAAAGCCCATCCTGCGAACGGGACCCGTCGGGAATAAACCGGTCGATGGCACTGGAGTTTTCGGATCAAACGGCGGCAGCGCTGGCGGAGTAGAAACTGCTCGCGACTTCGCTCGACCGGGTGTGTTGGTCGAGGCCGGAGCGGGCAGGATCAACGGTTCCTGCGAATCCGGTACGGGTTCAAGTTTCGGTGGCTGGTACGGTTCGGCGTGGGTCGGAGTCTTCGACTTGCGGAACGGAACCATCGAATCGAGCGACGGCATACTCGGGCGAGGAAGGCGGTCGACGTAGTCACGGGTGGTCTGACAGCCAACCAGTCCGGCTGCCACAACCACGCCCGCGGCAATGCTGACGCGCATGCGGATAGAGAGGTTCATGTCGGAAATGCCTCGTGCAATCGATGTGAGTGTTTCGTGGTGTACTTCGCCGGGGCATCGTGCCGCTCAGGAACAGATGCACCTCGAACATCGGCAACAAGCACCAAACGGCGGCAGCACAACGCCGCCGATTTCACAACGAGTGACAAACACAGTCTGTCTGGCGCAGAGTTCCCACCGGCACGCAATGTCGCCTCTGCACGCGATCTGAAGCCTGTACCGATCATGTCGAGCAAGACCGATAATCCGCCTCAGATCCTGCCGAGCAATCCGGTTCTATCACCCACGCCAATCGCGCCGTGTGTCCGCGATAAATTCGTCCGCGGGATCGGCACAAACATCCGACATCGTCATTCCCGCGCACGCAGGAACCCAATGCAGCGGCACAGTGCTTCGGATTTTGAGCCACGGATGGGCACTGATTCACACGGATACTCAGGATGCGTCACGATGCCATCCGTGTTTTCATCCGTGAAATCCGTGGCTCTTAGTAACCGGCAGCTCGAAGGGCCGCGCCGCGAACGTTCGAGACGTCAAATTCCGAGCACCGATTTCTTCCCGACACACCGTCGCCAGGCGGAAAGCTGGCCGAGGTGCAGGGCGGCGTGGGTTGTCACCAGGTGGGTGGCGAGATCGCCGACAGTTGGAAACTGCTCGGGGAAGAACGGTGTTTGATTGGGAGCGGCGAGTTCCTCGGCCGCCGCCGCTTCCAGCAACCCGATCGCCCGCGCGTGAGTCTTCCTCATCGTGTCGACGAGTCCTGCTTTCGTCGGATAGGCAGACCGATCTTCCACCGGCACTGAACCCGGTCCGAACGTTTCCATCCAGCCGTCGTCCGTCAGCAAATCCTTCCCCAGCAGCGACGCTACGAAATCAGACCCCAACGCGACATGCCCAAGAATCCACGCCGGATGATTCATCCCGTCGTGAGGCATCACTGCCAGTTGATCATCCTCCAGATCCGCCACCAACTTCTCGGCGTACGCCAGTGTGAATCGAAAAGCCGTCAGCGTGTTGCCCGTGTTGAATGCCATGTCAGAGTCCTGTTCTTCGCGGCGAATCTGTTGATTGAAAATCCGGTTGATGGAGAATTTTCGCAGACGCCTCAACTACGAACCAGCATCGTCCAGCAGTTTCTGCAGCCGCTCGATTTCTCCGTCGCGGCAATGGTAGCCGACAATGTCGCCTTCCTTGAACACACCGACGTACTCGGGAGGTTCCCACTCGTCCCAGTCAGGAACGTGTGGCACGTACGGCTTCTCGGTTTGTTTGATCAGCGTTTTGGCTTCATCGAGTTTCTGCTGAGCCTGCTCGCGGTAGTTCTTTGCCGGTTCGGAAGAAGAGGAACCGCTGATGGACGCAGATAAACGCGGATCAGGATCAGAATTATCTGCATCCATCGGCGAGTCTCTGCCGTTTCCTTCTTCGATCTGAGCCAGTGTCAAAAACAGCCGAGCCCGTTCCAACGCAGCTTCGATTTTCCAGATGAGCATGGGGCCATTCTTTGCGAATCTTTCGGCTTGTTCCAGGTCAGCAGAGGCGAGCGATTCGTGATGTGCCACCATTTTATCGCGTTGAATGTCGCGCGATCGGCCACAGAATCCTACACAGACCCGCCACAGGGCAGCTCTTCGCAAAAGCCCTATCACTTGAAATTCACACTCGCCGGAAGTTCGAAACAATGACACTGCGGTGTTGAAGTGACGTTCTGAAGTGGTGAGTCCTGCGCTGATTGACGACTGTTCGGTGCTCGCATTCTGGCGAAGAAGATTCTCCGATTCAGTCAGCCAGGAACGAGCCAACTGGAGGTGGCCCATTCCCGCGTTTAGTGGTCCAAGGTCTGCATCGAATTTTAGACTTGATTCTGCAAGTTCACGAACCGCCGCTGGATCGATAGAGCCGCTGTGCTCAACTTCCTGGAAGTTCTCACTGTTCAGCCAGAATTCAAGATGTTGATACCCAGCAAGCGAATGGAGAGGGATGCCAGTCGAATTGTTTTCGCTTGACAAGCTGGCTGCATAAAACGCGGAGCGTGCTTCTCTTCTCCGGTTCGAAACGTGTAATAAGGATCAGTCCCGAAATAACTTCCCGATTTCCGTTGCCTTGTTTGACCCGAAGCCGCAGGCGATGGTGTTTTGAATGCGTGCCAGCGTCTGAAACGCGGGCGCCTTCGGCTTCCGGTCAAACAAGGAACTTATTTCAGGACTATTCCTAAATGTCCTAGGGTCGCTCGGCTGCCGATTTGTATGGGATCATCATTCCAACCAAATAAGCTGCTATTTCGATCCGCTAATTCGACTGCATACTCGGCGAATTTGAGCCCAAATTTAACATTACCCAACGTCAGCGATACTTCAGAAAGATTAATAGCATCGGCAGCTGCCATGTCCCAAATTCGATGTTCGACACGCATTCGGAGCGAACAACTCATCGCTTGTTCGGCGTCACGATATCGTCCAAGGCACTGAAGCAGAAATCCGCACACGCTGGTTAGACTTGCTCGAAGCTTGATATCTGTGACCGCGCCGTGAATCTTAGTCCACGGCATGAGAAAGAATGCCGAGAGACAAACGAGTTCAGTGCCAATGGCCCCAAGCTGTTTGACGCTAAAATGTTCATTTCGTCGACGGATTCGCGGTTGGTAAACCTCGATGTTCGCTTTTTCGTGGATCTCTGCCTTACATGCATGCGTGACGGCGTGGAACAGCGGCATCATGTCGTTGAGATTATCCGGCAGTTCGGGGGCGGACTGTTTGAGGTGCTCATACAGACGGCGGTGAGCCTCGCGACACGCTTCGGGTTGCTCGTTGAGCTGAATCGCAAAGTGTTCGCGGATCAGCCGGTGGGCGTCTAATGTGCCGGTGCTGCCTTCGTCATCGGCCAGCAGACGAGCAGAGCGGAGTCGCTCAATGGCTCGCTGCCACATCTCGTCGCGGCGTTCGCCGTCGGCACCAACGAACAGGGCTTCGGTCAGACTTGGGATCGGAGGTTCGGCTCGCAGTGCGGCGAGGCAGCCGGCATCGGCCGGACGATTAAACAGACCCATCAGACGCAGGATCGCCACCGCCGCCCGACCTGTGTCGTCCTGTTGTGAAAACCACGCTTCGTATGAGACCATCACCTTGTGAGCATGCGCCGCGTAGCGCTCGTGGCCCTGGAACAGTAGCGCCTCCGATCGCCGCCGGACATCGCCCCCGCAGCGGGCCTTGAGGTACGTGCCCAGCAAAATCAGCGTCAGGGCATGGCCGTCGACATCGATTGATGCCTGACGCAATTCGTCCGGCTCACCCGTCACGCCGTAGTGTCCGAGCAGATCGGCACCGGCTTCGGGTGTTAGACGGTCCAGATCAATAGTCACCCGTTTCGGCTCGCTCATTTCGTCGAGCGTGGGCACAGCCTCACGCGTGGTGACGATGCACAGCCCCGGATTGCCTCGCTGCAACTCCTGCAGCAGAACTTTGATCGAGGGATCGGTCAGCTCACCGGCCATCGGCCCCGGCGGATGTTGCAGCGGTTCCATTCCGTCCAGAATGAGCAATGTTGGCTGCTGTCGGATCAGCTCCGCAAGTCGTTCGCCTTTTGTCCAAGGGTCTCGGTAATTCTCTGGATTTGCTTCTCCGAACCAACGCAGAGCCCTGTCAAAGAAGTCATCCGCGGAAGCTTGCTGCTGAGTTCCCTGGCTGTAGAACGACCAGTCGTAGGCACGCACGGCTCCCGCATGATCGTCCTTATCGAGTAACGCCTCCCTCCACTTCTTGACGAGCTGCGTCTTCCCGACTCCGCCTGGAGCGACAATCTGCACGATGCAGGTTTTCGGATTCTTCCACGCCTGCGTCAGACGCCGCAGTTCAAGTTGTCGACCAATCAGATACTCGCCCGTCCGAGGCAGTTTGGACGGGGCGATGCGGCGTAGCTGCTCAGTGGTCGTGGCAGTCGTCGCGGAAGGTGTGCTGCTCGCTGGGGCTGTTTGCGTCGACAAATCAGGAATTGATCCGACCGGATTCACAATAACGCGAGGTTGTTCCGTCAGGATTCGAATGAGATCTTCGAAACCCAAATCGGCCAATTCGAAGTCACTAATCCGGCAACGTGTTGGCACTCCGAATGCTGCGTCCACCGAAGAGTCCGGCTCGTCGCCCAGCAGAACCGGGATGAATCGCAAGTTGCCTTTTTCATTGTAAATCTCGGTGAGCAGAAAGTTGCCTTCCCAGAAGACTCCCTTGCCGTCTTCCGCGGACACCTCACCGTTGAGCCGCCGCTGAAACTCAGCAGTGCACACGCAGACGACGAATCGTGATTCCTTAACCTGCTTCCGACACCAGCGTTGCCAGTCGAGAATCTCGTGCTGATGAAACTGGTCAAGTTCGACGACGCACCCATTGTCGCGCAACGTCCACGCCAGCTCGAGCACCCGTTGTGAGTGCTCTGGTGAATCGTGGCTGTAGCTGATGAAGACCGTCGGGCCTTCATTGACTGGCTTGTCCTGGACGGAACTCATGCCTGAGATCTCTGTCGGTACGTGGCTCGATGTACCGATGCTACGGCATTGCCGATGCACATTCCAAGCCGTTCCCACGCAGCATTTTTCCTGCGTAGAAGAGCGGTCTGATTATCGCCGGGTGCGGCGACGTCACTCAGATTTGAGCTGGACCTGGTAGTTGCGGCGGGAGTCGTCGAATTCGATGTCGATCAGGTCCATGTCGGCGGCTTCTTCCAGCAGTTCGGAGAAGCTCGAGTAGCCGTAGTAGTCTTCGCTGAAACCTGGGTAAACGCGGCGGATGACCTGCTTAAGAAGTGAGCCCCAGACTGGGTCGTAATCCTGCTCGATCGAGTCCAGGACTTCGACAAGACGTTCGCGAGCTTCTTCCTTGCGGTCCTTCTTCTCTGGCTTTTTGGGATCGGTGCCGGCGGGGCTCGTTGTTTTCTTGGCAGCCTGCTTGCGTTGCGGGCGAGGCTTCTGCGCGGCCTTCGCCAGGTCGTCGTAATAAATGAATTCGTCGCAGTTGCCGATCAGCAGTTCGGAAGTCGAGCTTTTCACGCCGCAGCCGATGACTCGTTTGTTGTTTTCTTTGAGCTTGGAAACCAGCGGTGAGAAGTCGCTGTCGCCGGAGATCAGTGCGAAGGCGTCGATGTGGCTCTTCGAATAGCACAGGTCCAGAGCGTCGACGACCATGCGGATGTCCGCGCTGTTTTTGCCGCTCATCCGACTTTGCGGGATGTCGATCAGCTCGATGCCCTGGCCATGGAAGATGCGAACCTCGTCGCGATAGTTCTTCCAGTCGCAATACGCTCGCTTATAAACCAGCCGACCCTTTTCCAGCAGCCGCTTCAGCACCAGCTCGATCCGAAACGAACCGGACTTCATGTCTCGAACGCCGAGTGCCAGGTTTTCGAAGTCGACAAAGACGGCGATCAGTGATTCATCAGACATGTTGTGCGTCCTGCCGAGTGTGTAGAGAGGTTGCGTGCTGCCGCTTTCCGATGGCACATCCATCAGCCTTCGAACCGTTGACAGCCGTTGAGTTCGGGATTCTGTCGGCAAGAGGGCTCCGGTGACAACTCACTGATCAATTTCCGCGACCTTTCACGCTGATTCATATGCCGGTACTTTTATGCTTGGATTGGATTCATCCCGAACCGAAAACCTTCAAAAGTCACGGACAGGTACCTGCAATGAACATCGCCAGAGTCCTCGTAATCGTTGCTGCTTTGTTCTGCCTGACGAGTGAGAGCCGAGCGTTCTCTGCCGACTGGCCAATGTGGCGGCACGGTCTGGAGCGAAACGGCGTCTCTTCGGAGCCGTTGCCCGAGACGCTGAATCTGCACTGGTCGCGTCAGCTTCTGAAGCCGAAACCGGCCTGGCCGAACGAACCGAGACTGCACTTCGATGCGTCGTACGAGCCCATCGCGGTCGGCGGGCAATTGTTTGTCGGCTCGATGGTCGACGGAAGCCTCGCCGCGTTCGATATCGAGACCGGCAAGCTGAACTGGCGGTTCTATTCCGATGGCCCCGTAAGACTGGCTCCGGCTGTTGCCGACGGGCGAGTCTACTTTGGATCCGACGACGGGCTGCTGTATTGCCTCGACGCTTCGACCGGGAAGTTGCTTTGGAAACTGTCCGGTGCGCCGGCTGAGCGAGGACAACGACGACACCTCGGCAACGGGCGGCTGATTTCATTCTGGCCAGTGCGCGGTGGGCCGGTCGTGGACGATGGGGTCGTTTATTTTGGAGCGGGCATCTGGCCAACGATGGGCGTCTTTGTCCGCGCGGCCGACGCGAAGACCGGCAAGCTGTTGTGGACCAACGGCGACAGCAACGCGATCGAGAACTTGCGAATCGATCACAACTACTCGCACGAAGGCGGCATTTCTCCGCAGGGGCATTTACTGATCAGCGGCGACACGGTCATGGTTCCGAACGGACGATCCATGCCCGCGAGGCTCGACCGCAAAACCGGGAAGCTGAAGTATTTCGTGCAGGGTTACCGAAACGGCGACAGCCGAGTTTCCATCAGCGGCGACATTGCTCTGGTCGGCGCCACGGGAGTCGTCAATCTGGAAGACGGTCGGGAAATTGCCAGTCTGTGGGCGAAGGCCGGTGACAAGCGACCGGAAGGCTGGAGCTGGGACTGGGATCTCTTCGAAGCTCCGCTGCTTCCCTACAAGTTCAGCCCGGCGATTGATTATCGATCCGCGATCGCAGCCGGCGTCGCCTACGGAGTGGAAGACGGCACGGTCTACGCTTACGACCTGAAGAATTCGGAGACGACTCGGTACGAGAAAGAGCAAAACGGAAAGCAACTGAAACCAGCTCGCTGGGACGCACCGTTGAACTGGAAACTGGCAACGCCGTCCAGCGGAAAGAAACAGTCGACTCGCAGCGTCATCGTCGCTGGTGACCGGCTTTACTCGCACAGCGGCCGCACTTTGTTCGCCGTCGACCTGCCGGATGCTGACAACAAAGAAGCGACTGTCGCGTGGACTCATGAATTGCCAGGCGAACCGGGCAGCCTGATTGCGGCAAACGGTCGGTTGATCGTCGCGGCGCTTGACGGAACGATTCATTGTTTCGGCGAAGGCCCTCTGAAATCCAAAATGCACTCGCGAGTTTCCGATCCGGTTGCTGCCGTCGAGCCCGCTGCCGCGCAACTTGCGGCTTCGATCCTGAAGGAGTCCGCGGTCACCGACGGCTATGCCGTTGTGCTGGGGCTCTCGAATCAGCAACTGGTTGATGAGCTTCTGCGATCATCGAAATTACGGATCATCGCCGTCGATTCGGATTCAGATCGGATCAATGAATTGCGGGAACGGCTGATGACCGCAGGTGATTATTCCGATCGGCTGCAACTGATCGAGGGGAACCCTGACACGGCGGACATCCCTCCCTACATCGCGAGCTTGCTGATCGTGTCGGACGAAACCGCCGCTCCGCTGGATTCTGATGAGCGAGTGAAGCGGATGTTCGAAATGCTCCGCCCTTACGGTGGCAAGGCGTGCGTGGTGACGCCTGACGGAATGAATGCAAAGTTGCTCAGCCATGCTTCGCCGGGAACGCTGCCGGGCGTGAAGACTCGGACCACCGAAGACATGGTCGTGCTCACTCGCAAAGGGCCGTTGCAGGGAAGCGCCGTCTGGTCGCACGAAACCGGCGATGCGTCGCGATCATTCTTTTCTCGCGATGAACTAGTGAAGGCTCCGCTGGGAGTTCTCTGGTACGGCGATGGTCCGGATCATGGTTTCTACAAGCGCAAAGACTATGGGCACGGAGTCAAGCCGCAGGTTGCAGGCGGCCGGATGTTTGCTTTGCAGATTGCGTCGAACACGCTGCACGCCGTGGATGCTTACACCGGGCGTTTGTTGTGGACTCGCAAGGTTGGTGGCTCCGCACGTTACGTCTCGATGCCCGAAGCGGTTTACGTCGGCGATGAGCGAGAGTGCCTGGTTCTGAATGCGAGTTCCGGCGAAACGTTGCACACGTTCCCGCTGGACGTTGGCAAGCCAGACGAGACAGCCGTCAGCGTGACGGACATCCGAGTGGACCGAGAAGCTATCGTCATCGCCGTTCGCTTCAACAAAGAAAATTCGATTCCCAAAGGACGATGGAACAGCGAGTTGATCGTCTGTCTGAATCGTTCAACCGGGAGGCAGCTTTGGAGTCGCGCGGCCGAACATCGTTACAACACGGCGGCGATCGCCGTTGCCGGCGGGCGAGTATTCTGCATCGACTCGCACTCTCCCGAAGACATCGGAGCAATGAAACGCCGAGGCATCGACACCGCAGGTCTGGCATCGACATTACTGGCCATCAACGATCGGACCGGCTCGGAAGTCTGGGAGAAAGTGGTCAATGATCCGCCGGCCGTGATGGACTCGCTCCATTTTATGAGTATGCGAACGCGGGACGACTGGCTGGAATACTCGGTTGATCACGATCTGATTATTGCCGGGAAGGGAGACCGAACATTCGCCGTCAATGCGTCGACCGGCGACGACGTCTGGAAGGCCGCCATGCGTGGCAACCAGCCGTTAATCCTCGGCCCGGAAACTTTCATCAACCAGGCCGGTCACACTTACGACGTGCAGACCGGAAAGCTGATCAGCGGCGCGGCGTTGTTTCGTCGAGGCGGCTGCAACTACGCCGTCGGAAACGTGAATCTGCTGTTTCTGCGTTCGAACTGTGCGGCGTACGTCGACGTAAAAACCGGCAAACAGTTCAACATTCGCAGCCTCAGATCCGGCTGCAGCAACAGTCTTGTCGCGGCCGACGGATTATTGAACGTGCCGTGTTTCTCGATGGGCTGCGTCTGCAACTACCCGATCCAAACATCCTTCGCGATGCGGCACATGCCCGAAACCGAAGCGTGGCTCGGCAACAATCCGATCAAGTTCGAACGCCCGGTGTCGACACCTGACGAGTAGGAAGAGAACGCTGTTTCCTGCGGAATGGACACGAGCAGTAGGGTGTGACAAGCGTGCCGATTGGACAATCGCGGTGTGCCGGCGCGGAGATCCTGCGAGTTTGTTTCCCGCTGTAGTAACACAAGAGTCGCCCGCGCGGGCACACCATTCGTTGGATCCGCTCCGCTGGTCACACCCTACACAAAACCCACGACTCGAAACGCAACACCCTCATTCAATCGCCGCGTTTCGGAGACCTTGGCAACAGGTGCTCGATTGCCCTCATTGCTTCCGCGACAACGACGGGATCTCGTCTGTCTTTGTCCCCAAGCTCTTCGTCCAGCGCCGCACCGTACTCGTTGAGTTCTCTCTTGGACTTTCGAGGATGACACACCGCACAGCTCGTCTTGAATCCGGTGCGAGGTCTGTACATCTCGTCAAAGACGTTTTTGTAAAACGGCAACGCCTTCGCAGTATCGGGGGGAAACATCGCGGACAGAACCAACAGACAAACAAGTGAGACGGTGACTCGTTTCATGACGGGCTCTCCTTGACGGGGTTGCTTTCGGACTGCGGTCAGAAAATGCGACGACTACTTCTTTTTCTTTTTGGGCTTCTTGACCGGCTTGGGATCCAGATTGGCGTTGAGGTCTGCTTCGGAAACGGATGATTCGATGCCGTTTTTGGGAACCTCGCCCTTCGCCAGCCAGACCATCGCATTCAGGACGACTTTACGGTAGTTGTCGTTGCTCCAGTTGTCGTGGAAGTGCCCACCGGTGAAGCCGAATCCTCGGCCGCCGTCAGGACGCTCGACTGCCCACATCATGGCTTCCGCTCGGCCTTTGGCCTGTTGAATGTGTGGGTATGGGCCTTTCGGATAAACGTAGGGGCCGTTGCGGACTTTGTCGTCAGGGGAAGCGACCAGGATCGGCACGAAGCTCATGTCGTCGAATTTGCCGGGTTTGTTACCCGGTACGTCCGAAACAAACCTCATGTTGAAGTACCATTCGTCTTTGATCTGAAACGGCTTGACGCCCTGCGTGATCGGGTGCTTTTCGAAGTGGTTGAAAACGGGTTCCCAGATCGGATTGCACGAGAACGAGTTTTCGTAGTACCCGCCGATCCAGCGTTTGAATTGCGGCCCGGCCTGGTCCTTCAGAACTTCGACGCCGAAGTGCATGCAGCCAATGCCGACGCCCTTCGCAGTCCATTCATCGATCATCTTCATACGGCGACCGTTCTCTTGCACGACTTCGTGTCTGCCGCCGCCGTCCATGTAAAAGACAACTGCGTCGGCATCTTTGAAGACCGACTCGTCTTGCGGCCAGCCGTTCAGAACGATTTCAACCCGTAGGCCAGGAACATTTTTGAGGCATTTGTCGAGAAGCTGCACGCCAGCGTTGAACTCGTGCATCCGCGGCGGGTGAGACGGCTTGCCGGCGATAACGACTAACTTCTGCAGATCGTCTTCGGCGAACACTGAACTCAGCATGGTCATGGCAATTGTCAGGGACAGAGCAGAAAGAAGACGCGACTTCATGGTGATCCTCAACGTTGGCGAGTGCGGGGTTGTTTGCTTATGAAAGTTGAATTCTGACCCGAACAGACTACCGAGAACAGTCAGTTGCCGGGATGCGGATGGAGGTGGCGAGAGGCTGCTTTAAGAACGAGAAGAATTCAGCCACGGATCGGCACGGATTTACACGGATGGGGGGGGACGATTCAGAAATCTATCCGTGTTTATCTGTGTGAATCCGTGGCTCAATTTTACGTCTTGAGAGGATGCTGCCTGCGCCTGTCAGAACAGTTCCGTGATGGACTGTCCTTCGGTCAGCAGATTGAACGGTCGGCCCTGGCGATCGGTGGCTTCGAGGTCTTCGATGCCCATCGCGTGGTAGACGGTTTTCGCGACATCGGCAGGCGTCGACGGTTTGTCGGCCGGGTATTCGCCGAAGCGGTCGCTGGCTCCGTAGGTCTGCCCACCTTTGATACCGCCTCCGACCATGACGTCGGTCAGGCAGTGAGTCCAATGGTCTCGACCGGCTCCCGTAACGCCGCCTGAACGTGGGTCGCCGATCTTTGGCTTACGACCCATTTCGCTGGTGATCAGCAGCAAGGTTTCGTCGAGCATGCTGCGGTCTGAAAGGTCCTCGATCAGTGCGGAGAAGCATTGATCGAACTCCGGCAGCAGGTTTTCCTTTAGGCATGCAAAGTTGCTGCCGTGTGTGTCCCAACTTCCGGCGCTACGACACTTCTTGGCGAGCGGTGTTCCGATACCGTGGCCGAGCCAGAAGACGGTAATAAAGGGGACGCCCACTTCGACGAGTCGGCGAGCCATCAGCAGACTCATCGCGTTGACTGATTTGCCATATCGATCTCGCACAGCGGCGGGTTCGTTCGAGATGTCAAATGCGGATGCGGTCGACGATGAAGCCAGCAACGACATCGCTCGTTCAGTTTGCTGATTCCAGGTTCTGGTTGCGGCGAAGGTTTCGAAGTCTCGCCGAGCATCGTCGAGCGTTGTTAGAAGATTTCGGCGAGTCTCAAGTCGGCCGTTGTCGATGCCGGCCTGAAGTTCGAGCGACGGTGCGGTGAACTTCGTCGGCGTTTTCTGATCGCCCAGTAGGTACATCGGATCGTGCTGCACTCCGAGCTTCGCAGCGAATTGCCCCGGTCGCGTGTAAGGCTTGCGGCTGGGCATGTGCGGCAGCGAGATGGCGTTGGGCAGGAACTCGTGAGCCGGTCTTCGCGATGCGACCACGGAGCCCATGTAAGGCCAGTCGTCGGGAAACGGCGTGCGGTTGTTGCCAAGCGTCCGGAAACTCTGGTCAGCTTCATGGCCGGTCAGGTTGTAGTAGTAGCCAGCGTGGTGATCGTTCGTGTTGACGCTGGCGCTGATTGAATTCACCAATGCCAGATGGTGAGCCTGCTTCGCGAGCAACGGCAAATGCTCGCACAAGGTGATGCCAGGTGCTGAAGTGTTGATCGGTTCGAACGGCCCCCGATACTCCAACGGAGCCTTCAGCTTCATATCCCACGTATCAACGTGCGACGCTCCGCCGCAAAGGAAGAACAGAATCGTCGACTTCGCTTTGCCCGCAGGGGCTGACGTTGTAGCCACATCGGCTCGCGCGGCGGGACTGCCAGTTCCCGAGAATCCTGCGATTCCGGTGGCGGATGCAGCAAGAAAAGTTCGGCGATTTGTGCGGGACATCTTCAGATTCCGAATGGTGAGCGACGATTTATTCGTTTGCAGATCGAAGTCGTGTCCCCATTCTCAGTTTCTGTGAGATTCACGCAAGGCTAGATGATCGCTTCAGGCTTCTGAATTAGCGGTACTCTTCAAAACGAAGTTTTAGAGCTCTGGCGGGACGATCAGAGGCTTGGGCTCGACGTCGGTCTCTTCCTTCGCGGCTGCTTCGTTCGCGGTTGCTTCGTTCGCGGTTGCTGCGGCGGTGTCGTCGGTCGTTTCCTTCTCTGCGGCTTCCGGGTGATCGGCGTCGGTAGTCGACTCGGCATCGGCATCGGCATCGGCTGCTGTGTCGTTCACGGCGACTTCGTCAGAGCCTGCCGGCTTAAACGGATGCTCGGCTTCCCACTTCTTCCAGAAGACAGGGGCGCGGGTTTTTCGCCACAGCGACAGAGCGTTTCCGACGTGGCTGTAGAAGGTGTAGTTGCTGAGGATCTCTTTCTTCGTCTTCGAAGTCGTGTTTTTGATGATCCAGTCGGCCGCCTTCAGAATCATTTCCCGCGGCGGGTGAAGTTCTTTGGGAGCGATCGCCAACCACTCAAGATGGTGGCCTGTCGCAATGACATCCTTATAAGAGTCATAGTCTTCCGGATTTTCGAGAGCGGCGGCACCGTCCGGCCAGTTGTACGGCCAGTGACCGTCTTCGTGCTGAGTGACGAGCAGAATGTCTCGAACGCTTCCGAGATACGTCATCGCTTCGTCACGAACTTCGTCCGACAAGATGTCGAATTCGTCGTCGATCCGGACGAGCGACATCAGCGAGTAGACTCGATGAGTCCCGCCGCAAACGCCGTAGGTTTTGTGACCTCGCATCTGGCGTCGCGCGATCATGTCGAAGCTCAGCTTGCGGCGATGGCCGTTGACCCATTCTTTCTGCGGAGGCAACCACAGACCAAAGCCCATCGCTGACCATTCGGTTTCACGTTCGTCGAGATCGAAGTCGTAGATCGCCTGCTCGATCATCTGCTTGAGATTGCCGTTTGGACGACCGGGACTTCGCACTGGCTGGTCGAGCGGCACGCCAGCTTCTGACAAACACGCCAGAGTGTGGTCGTGATGGACCGAGGCTCCGCGATCGTGACCCCAGCGGACGTAAACGCCGGTCGGACGATCTTCCAGGAGCGGAGCAATGTCCGGTCCCCACGAAAGCAAAAACCGTCCGTGGTCGAGCAGCAGGTCACGCATGTCAGTTCCGGACATCACGGCGGGATCCTGGAACTCGGCATCGACATGCCATGTTCGCAGTGCGTGTTCGACGTGATTCGGTTTCAGATTGTCGGCAGGAAACCTCGGCTGCACCTGAATCAGGACGGCCGCCAGTTCTTCATCGCTGACGACTTCCGGATCGTCGTACAACGGCTTGATGACGAGCGGTTCGGTCCGTTCGATCTTCGTCGGGCTGAATTTAATTTCGCCGGTGACGACTTCGGTGAATCGTTCGGCCTGAGCCGGCGCGAGAGCCAGCCACCCGGCGGCGAAGGCTCCGCAGGTCACCAGCTGGACGGCCAGAAAGCCTGTCATTTTCGAGCTTTGCTGTTTCTTCATGATGATTGCCTTGCCGATTCAGGAAACCAGGTCGACGGCCCGGATATGCAACAAAAGAACGAGTACGAAGAACGCGAATTCAGAGCGGGAGCTACGACTTCGAATCAATCTCGATCGGGTTGACGCGTTCGAAGATGGCCTGCCCGTCCTGACGGAACAGCAGCTTCCATTCTTCGTCTTCGTGCAGACGCATGACCATCGGCTCGCGGTATTCTTCGTCGATGACCACCGTGTTGATGCCGTACCGTTTCAGCATGGCCAACCAGCTTCCTCGCATCTCGATGATGCCCATGTAGTCGTTCCAGACGTCTTCCGGGACGAGATGGCAGTGCGAGGCGACAAAGACTTTCAGGTCTCTCGGGCCGGCCCACATCAGGTAGTCGCCCCATTCGTAGGTGCAGAAAACCAGGCCTTCTGGCGGATGCTCTTTGAGGTACTCCGCTGCGGCGGTCGGTGTCAGGCGACTGACCGGAACCCGGTCGGTGACTTTTTCGATGTCTTTTCCGGCGGCCATCGCCAGCGTGACGGTGCCGACGTGGGACAGCTCGAAGAAGATAAACACGATGCCCATCGTGACGATCGTCCAGAGGCTCGCACGCGATGCAGGTTCTGGAGACACTTCTCCGCCCTGCCATTTTCGCCATGCAGCTCCGGCGTGAATCGCGGCGAAGCAGCCAGCCAGCGGCCCCCACCAGACGAGCATTCTCGAAGTCCACAACGCGGCGGCTCCGAAGATCGCCAGCGTGAGAACTTCAGCAGTCGATACTCGGCGCGGGCTGATGCGGTAGACCATGAAGAGTATCAAGCCAGCGACGGCAGCTGCCTGTCCCTGAGCCAGACCAATGTGCAGAGACTTCCACTCGATAATTGATTGCAGGTTCGGATTACTTCCGAAGCTGAGGACTTCTGCGTAAAGGCTCAGCCCGTACGGGTTGAGCAGAGCCGCCACAGCTCCGAGTTCTGTCAGCAGGACGAGTCGACGAAGTTTGTTGTCACGCAACAGGCTTGCTGCTTTGCCCGTGCGGCGGACGAGGTCGACTGCGCGACCGATAGCGAAGCAGCCGAGAAGTCCCAGTCCGACGACGAACGACCCGTGCATGTTCGCCCAGAGTGCAAACATGATCGGCACGACAAACCAGTTCTTGCTCGACCATTCACGCCGAAGCAGTGTCGATAGCAGAATGGCAAAGAACAGGAAGCCGACAATCTGCGGACGCTGAATTCCCAGCTGCTGGTACTCGACCCACAGTGTCAACGCAAAGCCGCCGAGAGCAAACATCGCGCTGTTGGTGCAACTGTAAATTCGACGCGTCAGGACGCCCATCCCGGCGGCGACGCAGAATGCGAAGAGGAATGTGATGGCCGCTTTGCCGACAACCAGATATCCGGCATACGCGATCAACTGACTCAGCCATGCGGAATTTACAAACGGTACCCCATGCGAAAGTGGCATCAGAGGTTCTGTCGACGGCAACGCTCCGGATTCCCAAAGCAGGCGTCCGTACGAAAGATGGCCCCAGACGTCCGTGTGGGCGATTGGCTGCAGCCGATCAAAGAAGAAATAGGTCAAGCCAATCAGGAATGTGAAACCGGCACTGATGCCCGGAAGTCGGAACCAGTCGGGCAACTTGTCTTCCAGCATGTTGACATCCGCGACTGACGGATCGTAATCCGGATCGGGAGTTTCAGCGTCGTTTACTTCGGTCTCTGTCACGGAAGTTGACATGGATTGACCGTCTCCTGAAGAGCAATGGCAGGCGGAACTGGCCCGGACAGCCTGAGGTGAGATTATTGACACAGCCAACGCGAGACCTCAAAGACAGACTTTGAAGCTCAGCTTCCGACCGGATCACGGAGTCATTCATCCAATTGTGCAGGCGCCCCTGGTTCTGTCAAAGTTTGAGTCGCACACCGGTCCGGAAAGTCGGGCCTTCTGTGTCGCACAGTCGGGTTGCGCCGCCGGAATCGTTTTTCGCGATTGCATCGATTCGTGGCATTTTCGCCACATACTGATCAGGGCGTGCCCGAATCTCACGGCCATTGTTCAGTTCACCCCCCCATCGGTTCAAGACACAGCGCCAACTGCGTACTATCCGCCGCTTCACCCTCTGACGCGATGACCGGATTGTAAAATGGCTGTGCTGCTGCAGATTCTGGACGCTCATAAGAGCTACGGCGAACAGGTGCTCCTGGACAGTGCCGAAGCGACGTTGATCGAAGATGTGAAAGTCGGATTCATCGGCCGCAACGGCGCCGGGAAGTCGACACTGCTGAAGATTCTTCTCGACGAGGAAGAACTCGACCGCGGAGAAATCGTTCGGCATCCGCATCTGCGAGTCGGCTATCTCAGGCAGCACGACCCGTTTGAGCCGGGCGAGTCGGCACTCGACTTTCTGATGCGCGACAGCGATCAACCGGACTGGAAGTGCGGCGAAGTCGCGGGCGAGTTCGAGCTGAAAGGCGCGTACCTCGAAGGCCCCGTCAAAGAACTGTCCGGCGGATGGCAGACCCGAGTCAAACTCGCGGCGTTGCTCCTTCACGAACCGAACCTGTTGCTGCTCGACGAACCGACGAACTTTCTCGACCTGCGTACTCAGATTCTGCTCGAGCACTTTCTCCGCAACTACCGCGAGGCCTGCCTGATCGTTTCTCATGATCGAGCATTTCTGAACGCGACGTGCAGCCACACGCTCGATCTGGATCGAGGCATCCTGACTCTGTACCCCGGCAAGGTCGACGCCTACCTCGAAAAAGTTGCTGAGCAGCGGGACCGCGTCGAACGTTCGAACGCCGGGATCGTTGCCAAGCAAAAGCAACTGCAACGATTCATCGATAAGAATCGTGCAAACGCCAATACGGCGTCTCAGGCGCGTTCAAAAGCGAAGCAACTGGAACGGCTGCAGACGGAAGAAATTGAAGCCGACGAGCCGACCGCTTTCATCCGGACTCCGGTCGTCGAGCCTCGACGCGGGCCAGCTGTTCGATGTCAGAATCTTTCGATCGGCTATTCCGATCACACTGTCGCAACGGGAATCGATGTCGAGATCGAACATGGCGAACGAGCCGCCATCGTCGGAGACAACGGTCAAGGCAAGACGACCTTTCTGCGCACGATCGTCGATTCGCTCGATCCAGTTTCCGGCAACGTGAAATGGGGCTACGGCTGCAACATCGGCACGTACGCTCAACACGTCTACACAACGCTTCCGCCCAACGAAACCGTGCAGGGCTACCTCGACTATCACGCGCTGCCGGGCACCTCGATGCAGTCAATCCTGAAAGTCGCCGGCGCGATGTTGTTCAAGGGGCCGGCGGTCAAGAAGAAGATCTCCGTGCTTTCCGGAGGCGAACGTGCTCGACTCTGCATGGCCGGCATTCTGCTGAACGAGCACAACGTGCTGATCCTCGACGAACCAGGCAACCATCTGGATGTCGACACAATCGAAGCTCTCGCGACGGCGCTGCTCGACTACAAGGGCACGGTCGTTTTCACGAGCCACGATCGGCACTTCATGAGCCGCATCGCGACCAGCGTGATTGAAGTTCGCGACGGGCACGTCACGAACTACGGCGGCGATTACAACGCCTATCTTTACGCCGTCAATCGTGAAATCGACGAAGGGGAACGGGCGAGGCACGCCACTTCGAAGGCCTCTCCAGGATTGCAGAAAACGCTGGCTCCGAAGGCCGCAATTCGCGACGGGCGTAAAGTTCGTAAAGAACTGTCGAAGAACGAAAAACTGATCGCCCGCCTCGACAAAGAGAAGAACGAGTTGAACGCCCTGCTCCTCCAGGAAACGGATCCTCACGAAGCGATGCGGCTGCACGAAGAAGTCACTCGCTTAACCGAAGAGCTGACAGCAGCCGAAGAACGCTGGTGCGAACTTCAGGAAGAGCTTGAGTCGGCGAGCTGATTTGTGAGGTACGGCACGGTGCGATGGCCTCCTGCGTGCGACCATTCCCTGCAGTCGGTAGTCAAACCATCGTCGGAGTGACTACTCTGGCGTTTCAAAGACTCCTGCCGGAGTCGATTTTTCGTTCACAGATTGGAGACAACCATGAACAGGCTTCTGGTGTCGTCTGTCGCTCTAGCAATGACTGCGGCTTCCGCAGTCGGCTTTGCGGCTGATGACGTAAAATCCGGGCTACAGCTCGGCGAGCACGCCGGGTTCTTCCTGGTGAAAGACGTGACTGGTCCTAACAAGGGCAAATCCCTTTGCTACAGATGACTTTACGGAAAACGTCCCGTCGCCGTGATCTTCACGCGTGCGATTTCGGACGACCTGACCGGTCTGGTCAGGAAGCTTGATGAAGCTGTTGAGAAGAACAAAGATAAGCAACTGAAGTCGTTTGTCGTTTTGTTGACCAACGACCCGGATGTCGATGAAAAGAAGCTGACGGAACTTGCAAAGAAGCACAAAATCAAGGCTGTGCCTCTGACAATGTTCGACGGAGTTGCTGGTCCTGAGAAATACAAAATCTCGAAGGATGCCGAAACGACTGTCCTGCTATGGAAGGGTCGCTCGATCACGTCGAACCATGCCTTCGCGAAAGGCAAGTTCAACAAGGACAGCACCGTTGCCGTCCTCAAGGATCTCGACAAGCTCCTGAAGTAGAGACGAGCGTTTCGTCAAACAGACTTCCACCGACGACTCCGGCAGAACGTCACGACTGAAAGAGTTAAAGCCCGACCTCACCCCGAGGCCGGGCTTTTTTGTATTCTCGAATGTGTTCCTGAGTGGCCATCCTCAGTACCGTGTCGCAATCGTCTGACCGACTCTCAGGTTCAGTGAATGCGGTTCTGTACGAATTGCGAGATGACTGATTTGAGTTCCAAGCCATCCACTTCGTCAAGGAAGACTTCTTCGCATCGTGTGCGCAGGCGGTGGCCTGTGGCGATGGGGCTACTGTTCTGTGCTGCAGCGGTCGTCACGTTTCTGTCGCTTCCATCGGAACCGGATATCGGTCGGGCCAGTCGGTTTGTAGATACAGGCGAAGTTGAACTGGCTCGGAGCGAACTCGACCGAATTCTGGCCGAAGCCCCGAACCACTCGGCAGCATTGCTGATGAAGGGGCATCTGTTGCAGAGTCAGCGAGACTTTGTCGCGGCTGTTGGCTGCTACAACCGTATTTCCTCCGACGCTCCTGAGTTTCGTCAGGCAAGTCTTGGCCAAATTCAAGCTCTGCTCGCAAACTTCGATCTGGCAGAAGCCGAACGCCGAATGCAGCGACATCTGGAGATGTTTCCCGATGAGCGGACAATCTGGGATGAACTCCGCTGGCTGTGTTTCAATCAGTTTCGGACGCGCGACGTCGTAGAACTGTCGCGCTGGTGGCTGAAACGAAACCCGGCTGATACAGAAGCGTTGACCCATCTGCTGCTGGGAGTCTTCCGCCCGCAGGTTCCCCAGGAAGGCACGCCATACCTGCATCAGGTTGAGGCTTCAGGCGGCAAACAGCTCCCCGTGTTGCGGGCACTGGCCTGGGCGGCATGGCAGTCGGGGCACCGGGACGAGGCGAAGCGGTCATTAGCAGAAGCGTGGAAAACTGGTGCCCAGGATCCTCGCACACGACTGCTCTCGGCGGAGTTTCTGATCGAGGAACAGAAATTCGTAGAAGCAGCCAGAGTCCTCGGTCCCGAACCGGTCACTGTACCGGGCGAAATGTTTGGCCAGCAGACTGATCGCTGGCACTGGTTGCGAAGCCGGATCCTGCTTGAACAGAAAGACTTCGCCGCGTCACTGCATCAGATCGAGCAGGCCTTGGAACTCAACGTTGGCAACCTGAAATACATCCATGAGCAGGCCGTCCTGCTGAAGCAATTGGAACGTGATCTGGAAGCCGCTGCTGGCTTCAGGAAAGCACGTACCATCGAGCAATGTAAAAAGCGGTTTGCAGAGATCGCGTTCAGCGGAGACTGGGAACACTCAACGCCGGTTCTGCGTCAGGAAATTTCCCAGTTGTACCAGCAATGCGGCGACGAATTGTTAGCGAAGTTGTGGCGCCAATAACACGATGAGACACGCTGATGAGATCGATCAATTCAATCCGCCGAGTGTCGGCTGTTACGGGGTTTGCCAGTGTGGCTTTCTCGCTGCTCAACCTGGGTTGCGACAACGCAACGATCGACTCCTCACCAGTTGATTCAGTCGAAACAGCCGTTCGCGATATCCCAGACACGGTGAATGCCCCGGAATGGAATCCTTTCAGCAATGACGCAAACGATTCGCCGTCGGTCGACGAATCCGGAGTGCGTTTCACCGACGTCGCAAAGGCAGCTGGAGTCGACTTCGTCACCTACGGCAGCCCGAGCCCCGAGCATTACATGACCGAGCAGAATGGCAGCGGCGTCGCTCTGCTGGACTTCGATGCGGACGGCTGGCTCGATCTGTTTCTTGCCAACGGCGACCATCCAAATAGACCTGCTGCCTTGAGTAACTCGACGCACAAGCTGTTTCGCTGTGTCGAAGAGTGGCAATACCGCGACGCCTCAAGTTTCGCTGGAGTCGCCGACACAGGCTACGGGATGGGATGTGCGACGGGCGACTTCGATTCTGATGGTTTCGTGGATCTTTTTCTGGCTGGATACGACCGCAACCGACTGTGGCGGAATAACGGTGACGGCTCGTTTTCGGAAATTGACTTGCCAGAACCGCTATTTCCTCATCGCTGGAGTGCCAGCGCCGCTTTCGCTGACCTGGATGGAGACGGGTTTCTCGACCTGTATATAACCAACTATGTCGATTATTCCTTCGAAGACGGAGCCTGTTTCACACAGCACCAACCGCACCCGGTCATGATCCCCTGCGGTCCGCTGGGGCGAACCGGTCAGCCAGACACGCTGCTTCAAAACAATGTTAATGGGACGTTTGGTGACAGCAGCAAAGCAGCTGGCATCTCGGCGTTTCGTGGTAAGGGACTCGGTGTGTCAGTCGCAGACTTCAATGGAGACAGTCGGCTCGACATCTATGTCGCCAATGATACGACCGAGAATCTACTGTTCGAAAATCAGGGCGACTTTCGTTTCTCGGAATCCGGCCTGCTCAACGGAGTCGCCTTTGGAGCCGACGGGCGTGCCCGTTCTGGCATGGGAGTCGCCTGTGGCGACTGTAATGGCGATGGCCACTTCGATCTGGTCGTGACCAACTTCCAGCACGAGCCATACGATCTGTTTGTCGGTTCGAAAAACTCGGGCTTTGTCGCTCGAAATCGTGAGATGGGTCTGGACAGTATCACACGACCCATGCTTGGCTTCGGAGTCTGCTTTGGCGATTTCGATCTCGATACCGACCTGGACCTGTTTATCACAAACGGTCATGTGTGGGATCTGTCGTCACTCAAACTTGACTATCAGTTCGCCATGAATTCGCAGCTCTTCCTGAACGATCAAGGGCAGCGTTTTCGAGACGTGTCGTCGACGTCGGGAGAGTGGTTTCAGCAGACGCGAGTCGGTCGTGCTGTTGCCATAGGCGACCTGGATAATGACGGCGACGAAGACCTGGTGATCACGTCGCTGGCAGCACCGGTCGCTCTTTTGAGAAATGAATCCGCTCGCCATCCCAGTAGCGTTGCGGTACGACTGATTGGAGTCTCGACAGCACGAGACCCTCGCGGAGTGCGTGTTGATTTGAAACTGGGCGACAAGTGGTTCACACGGCGCATTATTTCCGGAGACAGCTTTCAGGCGGCAAGTTCACCAGAGGCTCTGTTCGCAATCCAGGACCACAAACAAATCAACACGATCCGAGTCCACTGGACCGACCGCCGACCGGAAGAATGGCACGATCTTCCTGTCACCGCAAAGTTGATCCTTACCGAGGGGCAGCCAGCGATCTTTGAAGAGTCGCGTCCAGCAGAATGATGACACCGATGCGGCGGGATACCGATCGATTAGAAGTCGCCGGGCAGATCGTAGGTTCCTGGAGTACCAAGGCTGTGCCAGGTATTTCCATCAATAGTGTCGCCGATGAATTTTACAGCCCCATCACAGAACAGAACGTGAACTCCACCTTCGTGGTAGCTGGTTGCATTACTGGCGTTGTAACCTCCGTACTGCGAAACACTACTGTTCGGCGTCGATCGCGGGCCAATTGAAAACAGCGTGCTGTTATACCACGGGTCGGCCCAGCCGCGACCACGATAATTGGCCCAGCCGGTGTTCAGACTTCCGCTTACGAATGTCTCGCGGCCCTGGGCTGTTTCCGAAAAGGCCATCGTCTGGCTTGTCCCGTCGATAATGGCACTCAACGTAAAACGAGGATCTGCCATTCTTCCATTCTCTTCTTGAATGCCTCGGCGAAACGCAAAAACGCCGTTCTGCGCAGCACTTCCATGACGACCGCAGCCACCCCAACCATGTAGTGTTCCAGCTCCAGGATAATTGTGCGGGTGAACCTGAACTGCTCCGTTGAACATCGAAGTTTGTTTGCTGACTGTAGGAGCACTCGGACAGATGTAAGCGCTTATTCGAGTTCCGACCAGAGCGGCATTTGCACCCTGATCGACTCGCACGTCGAAGTCGAGATCTTCATACAGAGTCGCCTGATCGATGTAGGGCAGCAGCATCATGTGGACCGTATGACCTTTACCCCAATCGGCATTGGAACAGCAGCAGTTCCGCCCTCTATCAACATACGCACCACGGGGGAAGACTTCGTTGGTCGTGTCCAGATAGTTATGTAACGCTGTGCCAATCTGCTTCAGGTTGCTCTGGCACTGCGACCGTCGGGCAGCTTCACGTGCCTGCTGCACAGCCGGCAGAAGAAGGGCGACGAGGATTGCGATAATCGCAATGACTACCAGCAGTTCGATCAGCGTAAATCCTTTACGTTTCATCAGTCAGGTCTCCTGTCGACGGAGTGGTTAGTCGTATTGCGACAAGTCTGCACAGACAGAACTTACTGAGGCAAATCGAGTATCAACTGCGAATCGAGTTCAAAATTAATTTCGGCAGTGTTCTCAGACACGCTCGCCGTTGGTGCATTGTCACCGGAATATTTAGCTAAAGAAGCGTCGGTCGCTGATTCAGTCGCGGGAGCCATCCCTGGGTCGTCGGGCACTGCTGCCGTCTTCTCAAACAGGATTGTGTAGTCACCTGGATACACTTCGGGGAGGCTGTAAGTCCCCTGTGCATCTGTCGTTGCCCGCTGCGTGCGAAATTTCGCGGGTAGCCCTCCCGTATTGTGATAAATGACGGTCAGGCCGGGCATCGATTCCCCATCCAACGTCACTTTCCCGCTCACACTGACAGGCGTGCCATGATCGGCGCCACCACACCCGACTACCAGGAGACAGATCAAAATCGCTGTGGCGTTCCAAGCACGATTCAAAACAAAAGTTAGAGTTCGACTGCTTCGCATTACCAGCTCCGATCGTAACGACACAACTGACCCAATCCAGATCGGGAAACATCCGACGCAATATTCGATCGGCAAAATTTGATGCATCGTCGTGCAAACCCGTGGGAAGTCAAGGTGCCTCAAGACAAAATATACGATATCTCACATTCCCTAACAGCCAGAGACGGCTTCGATTGAGCGAGAACCTGGCCTGTTGCAAGATCGATCGTTCGCCATGCCGTCGATACGTGTTACACGAGAACTTCGGACATCTCGCCTGAACTGTCAACGAATGACTCGACCGGGACATCCAGGCGGTCGAGCACTGTGACAAACAGGTTTGACAGCGGAGTTTTATCGTCGAACTTCAGGAACTGGTTGTGCTGCAGGCCGAGTCCGTTTCCGCCGGCAAACAGCAGCGGGTAGTTCGAGTTGTTGTGAGTCGTGCTGTTGCTGCTTCCGTAAAAGGCCATCGTGTTGTCCAGCAGCGTGCCGTCGCCTTCCGGAGCCGACTGCAGCCGCTTCAGAAAGTCTGCGAACAGTCCGGCCATGAACTGGTCCCACTTACCGAGGTCTTCTGCACCTTCGGGTTTGTTCCAGCCGTGGGCGAGCTTGTGCAGCGTTCCGTTGAAACCGAGCAGTTGCGGGAACTTCATGCCCTTTGACGTGAAGTCGCCCATGCTGGCGATCTGGTAAGTCGCCAGGCGAGTTGAGTCCGTGCGGAACGCCAGATAAATCAGATCGTACATCGTGCGGATGTACTCGTTCGGCGCTTCGTCGTCTGACTCAAGATGCAACAGCGTCCGGTCCTCGTCAGTCAGCTCGGGGCGAGGAATCGTCAGCCACGCCTGCGACCGCTTCACGCGTTCTTCGATCTGCCGGACGGACGCCAGGTACTCGTCCATCTTCTGCCGATCCTGAGCCCCCAGTTGCCGCCGCATCGAACGCGAATGATCGAGCACTCGATCCAGCATGCTGCCAGCGCTGAGGAGTTGGCGACGTTGCTGCTTGACGCCGGCATCGCCCGTTCCGAACAGCCGATCGAAAATCGTTTGCGGCTGATTGATGGCGGGAATCGGGTGCCCGTTCTGGCTGAACGAAAGAGTGCTCGTCCGAGTTGGCTCACCCACGCCGCCGTCGGTCGACATGACCAGCGATGAGAACCGGGTTTGCTTGCCGATCGTTGCCGCAGCGACCTGATCGACTGACACGCCATTCTTGAAATAGCGACCGCGCAGCTCGTTGGCTGTCAGAAAGATGTCGCCGGTATCGTGCCCGCCCATGCTGCGGCCGTGCGGGTGCGAGAGTCCGCCGAGCACCGACACGGAATCACGCAACGGTTCCAGCGGCTTGAGGCTTTCGGTGAACTTGAAGTCGCGACCTTCGCCCTCGGGAAACCAGTTCCACTTTGACTGGTCACTGTCTGGTTTGGGAAGTCCCACTCCGAACGGAAAGTAGAACGCGCAAAACCGTTTGGGCGACTCCTGTTTCTGAGCCTTTTGTTCGGCGGCCATGCAGTCGAGCCACGGCAAACCCAGAGCAACGCCTGCGCCTTTGAGAAACATTCGACGATCAAGATGCCATGATTTCATCGCAGATCTCCGACTTGTTAATTTAACGCTGTCGCAGGATTGGTTATTTCGTCAAGAACGGATCGCTCTTCACTATCTCGTGGATCAGGTCGCGCAACTTGAGATCATTCTGCACAAAACGGTCGGTCAATGCAGCAATGTCGGGCTCATCGCTCAAATCCAGAGACCTTCCCAGCGACCAGACCAGCAGCTTTGTCACGATCGTTCGAGCGAATTCTCCCCCACGTTTCTCCAGAAGATACTGCTTGAGCTGTTTCGGACTGTCAATTTTCGTCCCGTCCGGCAGCTCCGTGTCACGATCAACCGGCAAACTCATGAAAGACTTTTTGCCCGATTCGGCTCGACGAATTTCATCCCGCCAGCGCCCGATCGCGTCGAAGTTTTCCAGAGCGATGCCCCAGGGGTCGATGTCTCGATGGCAGCTCGCGCAGGCGGGATCTTCGAGGTGAACTTCCAGCTGCTTACGAATCGAAAGTTTTGCGAAGTCCGGGTTGTCGGTGGCCAGTTCCGGCACGTTCGGCGGCGGCGGAGCGGGCGGATCATCGAGCAACCGGCGACGTAACCAGACAGCTCGTTTGATGGGGTGCGAATCTTCGCCGGTCGAATTCGTCAGCAGAATACTCGCTTGAGTGAGCAGCCCTCCGCGAACGCTTTCCGGCGGCAGCGGCACGGCACGAATGTCGTAACCATGAAGGCCGTCGATTCCGTAGTGCCGGGCGAGCGGCTCGTTCAACATGACGAAGTCGGACTCGACGAAGTTGCTGGCACTCAGATTCTCACGCAGCAGCTCCATCACGAAGTGCAGCGTTTCATTCCGCATGTGCGGCTTGAGATCGGCGTCGAAATCCGGGTAGTAGTGCTCGCTGATGGCCACTCGGTCCATGCCGCCGAGATTCAGCCACTGATCGAAAAACTGATCAACGAACTGCCAGGCACGATCGTCGCCGATCATGCGGTCGACCTGAGCGGTCAGCACAGTCGGCTTCAGCAACTCGCCCGACTCAGCCAGTCCAAACAGTTCGTCGTCCGGCATCGAACTCCACAAAAAGTACGACAGCCGAGTTGCCAGTTCCCAGCTCGTGAGGCTTCGTTTCTCTTTGCCAGTTGGTTCGGCCAGATAAAGAAAGTCCGGGCTGATCAACGCCAGCGCGAGCGTCTCGCGCATCGCCTCTTCGAAAACCGGAAAGTCATCACGGAGCGAGTCGAAGAACTTTGCAAAGCTGACGATCTCAGCGTCGGTGGCTGGCCGGCGCCACGCTCGCTTGAGGAATCGTTGCAGAACCTGCCGAACGTATTCTGGTTCGTCGGTCTCTCGAAGTTCGGATTCAAACAGGATTCTTCGATGATGTGCCGGCGGCCAGCTTTCAAAAACTGGCCCGTCGAAAGTGACGGATTCGACGAACAGTTTCGGGTAGTCCGGTTCATCCGGGTAGAACTTGACGTCCTTCCCTTTGTCGTTTTTCTTTGTCTGCTGCTTCGGCGGAGGGTTTCCGTCGTCGTAGACGTTCTCGATGCGGATCACCAGGCCGGGGTACTTGCTTTGCCCACGCACCGGCAATGGAAAATTTTCGATACGGCCGCGGATTTCGAAGAGTTCTGACTCCGACGACTTGACATCCGTTTCCAGAGCCGTCGTCAGGATGATCTTCGTGTCAGGTCGGTAGCCGATTGAAACCTTCATGCGAGGAAATCCGAATCCGCCTTTTCGCTCAGCGTGGGCTTTCACGCGAACAAGGAAGTCACCGACCTCGGGATAGTCCGGCTCCATCCGGGCCAGAAAAATGCTGAATCGATCGAGACGGTTGTCAGCGAACGTCGGATCGCCGAGCCACTTGCGATGGTTGGTCTTGTCGAATTCGTGATGGAAGACTTCGGGCTCGGGCGTCGTGACGATCACTCGGCCGAGCGCTTTCCGGGCGGATTCGAGATAATACTCAAGCTGCATTCCGGTCATGCGAAGTGACAACCCGTTGTTGCGAAACCCGTCGGGCGAGAGTCCTTCCGGGGGCAGGTCGCGCACATAGTCCATTTCAAAGTCGAGCAGATCGCGCATCGTGTTTTGATACTCGGTCCGGTTGAGTCTTCGCATGACAGTCAAACCGCCTGTGCTTCGTCGAGCTTTCACGGCAGCATCGATCGACGTCCGCATCCAGCCGGTCAGAAGTTTCCGTTGATCGGCGCTGGGCTGCGGTTGATCGTCGGGTGGCATCTCTCCACGGTTGAGAACGTTGAGCGTTTCATGCCAGTCTTCGGCGGCAGCTCGATCCTTGATCAGGTCCGTTGAGAGCGTGTCAAACCTCATCCGCCCGTTCTGTTCTTCCGGGCCGTGACAGCGGATGCAGAACTTCTGAAGGACCGGCCGGATGTTCTTCTCGAAGTCGACCCGTACGTCATCCTCAGCGCCGTTCGACGAGGCGTTAATTAAAAGGGGGAGCAGAGCAACGGCAAGAGCGTTTCTCATGGTGCTGTGGCTGGGCAATTTCGAGGAGGGAGGAGACGGACGCTCCTGCTGGCGGCGGGAAAAATTGGTCCCTCAGAGTATCGAAACCTGCACATCACCGAAACAGCATCGACCAGACAGCACAACGATCATTCGGACAGCTTCTTCGCACGGGACCGCCAGCCTCCGAACAACTTCTTCTTCTTCGGAGTTTCTTCTGGCGGGTCGGCAGGCGGATCGACAGCCTCATCAGCCGGCGGGGCAGCGGACTCGGTGACGATGGGCTCCGCCACGTCGATCTGGGGGAAATCGAACTGTTCCTCAGCCTCGTCGAGCTCTTCGTCTTCATCATCTGGCGGCATGAAGAATTGTGGAACGGCTTCTCCGTCTGCGGGCTCTTCCTCGCTGGACTCGTCCGCAATTAGTTCATCTTCGTCGTCAAGTTCGCTTTCGTCAAAATCTTCTTCGTCATCGACTTGTTCCTCATCCGCCAGTTCTTCGGCGACCGGTTCTTCGATCGCGGGTGCTTCTGCGGCTGGCTCTTCAATGACCGGCGTCTGGATCGCGGGTTCCTGAACGGCGGCCGGTTGGACCGTCGGCTCTTCAAACACCGGCGGGGCTTTTTCGGGTTCAACAGTCGTTACTGATTGCTCCAAAGACTTCGGTTCAGCGACCGGCGAAGGTTCGGACGTTGTCTTAATTTTAGCCTCGGATGCTGCGGAGGCGGGGGCGGGAGTTTCAACGGAGGAATCCGGGAGTCCTGACTCGACCAGTTCGAGCCATTTGGCAATCGCTTCTTCGCTCAGACCGGCTGCGCGTTGGATCGTCATCTCGGCGTCTTTACCAATTGTTGGCAGACTTGCCTGAACCGTCAGTCGCCCATCGGATCCATACTTGAACGTCACCTGGACCGGAGTCTTTGCCGGCAGATTCTCCGGCAGCCCTTTCACCTTGCACTTTCCAATGGCGGTCGAATTATTGCCGCTGGAGTCGCCGCCTTCGATCACGTTGACTTCGACGCTGCGCTGATTGTCGCGTAACGTCGGAAATGTCTTGCGAGCTTTGACCGGAAGCTGAGTGTTGCGAGGAATCATCGTGCTGCGCCGCTTGCGCCCGGTTTCGCGTTCGACGCCGAGGATACCCAGATCGTGCGAGCTAACATTGGTCACGGACATGCCGTTGATCCGCTCCGCTCCGGTTTTCATCAGCAGGCCGGCGTAAATCGCGGCTCCGTGTGCGACGGACTCGTCCGGTGAAAGTGATCGGTCGGCCTGCAGACCGGTTTCGCGTTCGAGCATTTCGGTCACGGCCGGCATCCGAGTTGAGCCGCCCACCAGCAGCAGCCGAGTCAGATCCTTGAACTCGACCTTCGCCTCACGCAGCAACTTGTTGACCGTCATCAGGGTTCGGTCGAGCAGGTCAGCGGTGAGTTCTTCGAACGTCGCCCGAGTCACTTCGTGTTTCAGTCGTCGGCCTTCGTAGCTGACGAACACGGTGACGGACTCGCGCGTCGACAACGAGTGTTTTGTCTCGGCGGCCTTCTGCATCAGCATCTGCCGCGCGATCGTGTCGTCAAACAGGTCGACGCCGTGTTCGACCTGAAACGCTTCAGCCAAGTGAATCACCAGCCGATCGTCCCAGTCGACTCCCCCCAGATAAACGTCTCCGGCCGTCGCGAGTGCTGTGAATTTCTTTCCGTCGATATCCATCAGCGTGACGTCGAACGTGCCGCCGCCGAGATCGTAGATCAGGATCTTTTCCTGCCCGCGACTGGTGCCGTCGTCGCTGAGAAATCCCTGCTGAATTCCGAAACAGATTGCAGCCGCCGTCGGCTCGTTGATGATGTCCAGAACTTCCAGTCCGGCCAGTCGTCCCGCATCCTGCGTTGCTTTGCGGCACGGTTCGTTGAAGAACGCCGGCACGGTGATGACAACTTTTTTGATGTTGCCAAGTTTCAGCTCCGCGTCGCTCTTCAGTCGCTTCAGAATGATCGCCTGCAGAACTTCTGCAGGAAGCCGCTGACCGCGAATCTCTTTGCTGAAGGCAGCTTCGCCGATGTCGCGTTTAGCGAACTGGGCCAGCCTGTCGGGTTCAAACTCGCCCGCTGCAACGGCTTCTTTGCCGACGATCGCTCCGGACGTGTCGAAGTAAACGACGCTGGGAGTGGTCAAGTCGCCATCGGAGTTGAGGATCGTCCAGGGACGACCGTCCGAGTCAAGATGAGCGACCGCTGAGAACGTCGTTCCGAGGTCGATGCCGACGGGTGAGTGATCAGCCATGAGATCTCATTCAGTCCTGGTTGACGATTGGAAAAGTAATTGATTTCGGCGAGCTGGCGGCTGGAGCCAAGGATTAAGATTCTGACTGCCGGCGAGTTTCGACCAATCAAACGGTACGAAACTCGAGTACAGAATCGCAACGGATCAAGGCGAGCGATTTTCACCAGACCGATCTTCACCAGACGCAGCGGCTGCAGTGTACGGAAAATGTTGGATTCCGTCAGAGAATGGTCCGAAACACGCCCCTTTATAGATTGCGGGTGTGAACCTGGTTTGGGTGACTCGGCGTGGCTCGAAATTCATCGGTTTCTCAATGCATCGCCGATCCTGCATCGCCGATCCTGCATCGCCGATCCTGCATCGCCGCTTGAATTCGAGGCTCGGCAGATTCACACTGGTGAGTCGACACTTCTGCGACCATTCACTTCGATCCTCCATTCCTTACGACACGGCATAAAGCGATGAGCGACTCGTTCGATCCTTACTACATCTGGCTGGGCATCCCGCCATCAGATCAGCCGCCGACCCATTACCGGCTGCTGGGTCTACAGGCATTGGAAGAAAATACCGACGTCATCGACGCCGCCGCGAACCGGCAGACGACGTATCTCCACGAAATGGCGGCCGGGCCGAACCGTAAGGAATCGCAACAGCTGTTGAACGAAGTTGCGGCCGCTCGTCGATGTCTGCTGAATCCTGAAAAGAAGAACGAGTACGACGAAAAGTTGCGAACCGACGCTGCTGCTGCCGAGGCGGCACGAGCGGCAGTTGCTCCACCGGTCGCGGTCGCTCCGCCGGTGGCAGTTCCGATTGCCCAGGCGGTGGCTCCCGCAGTCGTACCAGCGGTTGCTCCCCCAGTCGTGCCAGCAGTTGCTCCTGCGGCAGCACCAGCAATTTCTCCTGCGGCCGGGCCAGCGATTGCTCCTGCGGCAGCACCAGCGATTTCTCCTGCGGCCGGGCCAGCGATTGCTCCTGCAGCGGCGCCAGCAGTGGCTCCCCCAGTCGTACCAGCAGTTGCTCCCCCAGTCGTACCAGCAGTGGCTCCCCCAGTCGTACCAGCAGTGGCTCCCCCAGTCGTACCAGCAGTTGCTCCTGCGGCGGCACCAGCAGAACCGGCTATCGACACTGGCGGCAGCCCGGTTGCCGAAATCCCCAACTTCAATTTCGGAGACAACGCGGCGGGGCCAGCTCCCGTCATCGATGCCGGTATCGGCTTCCCAAACCTGGATGCACAGCCGAGCGTTCCGGTTGCCTCGGCCGCGCAGCAACCAGACGCCAGCGTTCCGAACGCGTCTGCCGGTACGCCGAATTCTGCCGGAAAGAAGCCCGTCCCGAAACAATGGATCATCGCCGGTTGTTCGGTCGCCGTGGTCGCGATCGCCGCCGCTGTCTTCTCAAACGGGCCAGAGCTGAAGAGTAACTCCGAAGCGAGTCCGACGACGACGAAGCTGGATGACAGCGGCGACGCGGTGGCCAGCACCGAGAAGGCTTCGCCAGTCGATGAACCTGAGTCGTCTGCGACTGCGAACGAGGATGCTCCGAAGAAGAAGCCTTCAATGTTCGATCAGGTGAGTGGTCAGGACGGCTTTTTCAAAGTGCCGGAATCATTTGGAAGCGAAGAGAAGAAAAAGAAAGAGAAAAAGAAAAAATAACGGGACGACTTCGTCTCGTTTCGCTTTTCGATCCTCTTATTCAGCGGCTTTGCCCGACCGCCGATTCGGGTTGTAATGCCAGAAGCGGACGTGCCCGATGGTCAGCAGCGCGAAGATCGACAGCCCGCTGATCCATAGTCCGTTGCGGACGCTGGTCGGTCGGTAGGTCCACTCAATCGTGTGCTGCCCGGCCGGGATATCGACAGCTCGGAACATCCCTTCGAAGCGGTATCCCTCTGCCGGTTCACCGTCGACCGTTGCGGTCCAACCGGGGAAGTAGAGATCGGTCATGATCGCAGTTGCTGGCTCGGCCGTCTCAGCCACGATGGTCGCCGTGTTGGCGTTGTGCGAAGTCAGCTCGATTCTCTGACCGGGCGACGCGTCCGAGAAAGCGACGCGACCGCGAGAGTTCAGGATCTCGGTGAGGTAGATCGGCTCGTTGAATCCACGAGCCCAGGACGGATTCAGAAACGGATCCGGCTGTTGCCAGACGAGCCGCGTGCCGGGGACATCGCCGCGAGGAAAACTGCCGACAACGTGCGGATTTTCAAACGAGACGACGTGAGTGATTCCCGCATGGCGGCACCAGTCGATGAACGGTGGCGTCAAACCTTCAAACGGCGGAGCTTTCAGATCCTCGTCGTAGTACTCAGCCGGACCGATGCCAAGGTACTCCGGGACGGAAGCGTGCCCGAGCAGATTCAGCAGGTTCGGTCCCGGACCGTAGAGTCGCGGCGTCCCGGGATAGTCATCAAGGATTTTTCGTACTGGGCTGTGTTCGACGTTTGGCATCGGAGATTTTTCGAGCAACGCAACAACCGAGACGACGCGCGAGACGTACCACAGATCGACTGCCGTCAGCACGAAGACGATCCCGCAAAACACAATCTGCTTTGATCGTGACCGATTCTTCAAGACCGCGCCGGCGGCTTTACCAACGATCAGTCCGACACCCAGCGCCGCGAGGATTCCCCAACGCGCGGGGCCTCGGAAGAATCCGAAGCCGGGCAAGTGCTGAGCCATCGGGACCAGCAGTCCGGTTGCGTAGATGATCCCCGCAATGCTCAGCAGCAGCCACGTTGCCGTAAAGCGGTTCAGGATCGAACCTCGATGCCGGGCAGAAAACAAAGCCGCAGCGAGCACGAACAGCGGAACCAGCCCGAAGTAAAGATGTGCCTCGGTGTGGTTAGTCGCAGCGGGACTCGACATGAAAGTCAGCTGGTTCAACGCCTGATTCAGGTCGATATCCGGCGAATACCAGAACCACCAAGACGCCACAATCTGCGACAAGTACAGCGGCGGGAGGTGTCCGTACGCCGGATCAAAGTCTGGGCCTTCGGAAACGTTCTGTCGCTGGCTGAGCTGTTTCAATTCCCAGGTGGGAGCGAGCTGGGCAGCTGCAATCCCGAAACCAACGGCGACAAACACCAGAACCAGGCCTGAGGATTTCAGGCGATTCCCCGCGACAATTTCTGAGAGCGAATCCCGGTTGAAGAAAAGCCGCAGGCCGAGAAACAGCACAAGCAGAACGAGAGAGACAAACGCGAGATTAAAGTGGCCGGCCAGTAGCTGCATGCCGATCGTGACGCTCAGGCCGCAGAGGTATCGCCAGTGGCTCGTTTTGAGAAACCGTTCCAGCCACCACAGCGAAAGCGGTAGCCAGGTTCCTCCGATGATCGCCCACTCCAGACACATCCTCGCAGGGAACCATCCGTAGACATAAATCAGCGCCGCGAGGATCGCTCCAAACGGCTTGAGACCCAGCTCGCGAGCCAGCAGCCAGGTAAAGGCAAACGCTATGATGTAGTGCAGAATCTGAACGGCGTTGTAACCCTCGTTCACTTCGAGCAGCGGATAGATCATCAGGTGCGGCGGGTAGAACGCTCCGGTCTGGCTCTCGGCGACGAGGGGGTAACCAAAGCCGCTGCGGTTATTCCACAGCGGAAACTCGCCATCAGCCAGCCGTTCGGCGAAGAACTGCTTCTGCGGAAAGAAGTAGGTGTAAGTGTCTCCGCCGATCAAACCGCCGCCCGTCCAGAGCGGTTGCCAGAAGACGATCGTCAGACCGACTGCCAGCGCGATGACGGCCAGCACTTCGCGCCAGGTGATGCCCGGCTCGGACTTTGTCGAGGAAGATGGTTTCGTCTCTGAAGTCACGCGGTCGATCGATTTGGAAAGGGTGTTGGCGAATTTCTGGAACACTAATACTCGCTAACCTTCGCGAATCATTTCGCAGCAACTCACCTGATTCTTAGCGTCACTCAGCGAGTATTAGCGTTCCCGAGTTCTGCGTTCTGGCCGATGAGCCGGCGTAGGCTGGAACGAGCGCAGCGCTGTTCCGGCAGCATCAGATATTTGACGATTCCCTGCCGGAACGGCGCGGAGCTTGTTCCAGCCTACGCTTGCCAGATCGTGAATGATCGCCGCTGGGCCAACGGCGAAGACGGCATGATCGTCACATTGTGTCAGATCGGCAACGACGCATCTGTTTCCTGACCTCGGAACTCGCGATTCCCACGCGTGAACGTCTGCAGGCAAGCGGCTAGACTGCTGCGAACCAATGTCCGTTACCGAGTCGTCTGTTGATCAGAAGCTCGGATCATGACCCAAAGCGGGAAGTTTATCGTGGCTGATCAACGCAGCGTGCTCATCGTCGAAGACGAAGAGATTATCCGAAAGTCATTGACGGAAGTTCTCACCGGCGAGGGCTACGAAGTCGGCGAGGCCGAGTGTGTCGCCGACGCGTTGCGGATGGCTCGCGAACGAGATTACGACGTCGCTTTCTGCGACGTTCAACTGCCCGATGGAGACGGCATCGCCCTGCTGAAGCGGCTGCACCAGCTGAACGCTCACACGTGCATTCTCATCATCACCGCCTACGCGACCGTCGAAAACGC
>Ga0316208_1000365_pt1 | contig 57624 bp, 45 predicted proteins | sample 3monopyrite_MG_FD_204944 | JGI IMG/M metagenome (GOLD analysis project Ga0316208, IMG submission 204944) | Microbial mat bacterial communities from mineral coupon in-situ incubated in ocean water Damariscotta River, Maine, United States -... | ecosystem: Environmental > Aquatic > Marine >... | reverse complement strand
CTCGCCAGCGTCGCGCCGATGAGCAAAGCGGTTGAGGCAGAATACGCCGCCGCCGAGAAGCTTCGCCAAACGTCCGAAGCCCAAATGAAAGCAGCAGCGAAAGTTGCCGCAACCAACGAGGCAACGCTCGCCGATCTGCAACAGCAGCTCAAGAGTTTGCAACTTGCGGCCACGTCGGTTGGTGGGTCACTCGCGGCGGCCAGTTCAGCGGCAAGGTCGCTGAACGGTGACTCCGACCTGACTCAGGCTGTCGCGAAACTGACGGAAGCTCAGAAACGAATTGGTAGTGACCTCGCCGGAATGCAGGCGAAGGCGGATGCTCAGCAAGTCATCACGTTCAAGTCGCAGAAACAGCTCGTGTCAGCGAAGGCAGCGTTTGAAGCAGCGACTAAGAAAGCCGGCGAACTGAAAGTTCGATCAACCGAGTTGACCGCGACTGTCGCGAAACTCAGCGAACAGGTTAAACAGGCGAAGCTGACGATTGGTGCATCGTCGGACAAGGTCATCAGAGAGGCGTCGTCGCACTTCAACATCGCCGTCGTCGAACCGCTGACTCCGGAACAACTCGGCTGGAGCATCCTGCAGGCAACCGGACAACTTGAACGGCAGCGTGCCGCGGAACTTGCGAAGCTCAACAAGGCCAAGCCGCTCAAACCTGAAGAGCAAAAAGACGCTGCAAAAGTCGCCGAGCGAAATCGTGAGGCAGACGCCGCAACCTACACATCGTTGAGCAAGACAGTTGTGAGGTTTGTAACGCTGTTTGGTAGCCAGAAGGGTCAGCCGCAGGACGCGTTCTTCGCGACGGTGGAACAGGCTTTGTTCTTTGCCAATGGCGGAGAAATCCGCAGCTGGTTGTCGCCGTCGAGTGATAATCTGACAGGGCGACTGCTTAAACTGGAAGATCCAAAAGCCCTCGCCGAAGAACTTTATGTGAGCACCTTTACTCGTCAGCCAAGTGCCGACGAGATCGCCGAAATCACAAATTATCTCGAAGAGCGCAAAGAAGACCGGTCAGCCGCCATCCAGGAAATCGCCTGGGCACTGGTGACGTCGGTCGAGTTTCGATTCAACCGTTGAGGACATGATCATGAAGTGCGACTACTCATGCCAGACCAGTGACCATCTCATCGCCCGACGCCAGTTTCTGGGTGGAATCACCGGCGGCTTTGTTGCCGGCGGTCTGGGAGCCTTAACAAACCCCGTCGCCGCAGAGCAGCTCAGGCAAGCCGGAAAGCGGGTTCTGGTTGTCTACATGTCCGGGGGACTGAGCCAGCTTGAGAGCTGGGATCCGAAACCCAAAACCGATACGGGCGGCCCGTTTCGAGCCATCCAGACGGCCGTGCCAGGAACACAAATTTGCGAGCTGTTGCCGAAAACGGCGACGCACATGGACAAGCTGTCGCTGATCCGCGGCATCAATACGAAGAACAACGATCACGGCAAAGGGCGGTATCAGATGACGTACGGGCGTAACAAAATGCCCGGTACGGATTATCCGCATCTGGGTGCCGTCTGTGCGAAGGCTCTGGAGCGATCTGACAATCCGCTGCCCGGTCACATAAAAGTCCCCGGCGGATCGCGAGGCAGCGACGCCGCTTATCTCGGCCCCAAGTACGCCAGCGTCGGCATGACCGGCAAGCCGCCAGCAAACTCCGAGCGAGCAAAGAACCTGACCGAATCCGCCGACGCGTTGCGGAACTCCTTCCGGCGAAAAGTGAACGACCGGTTCTCACTTCAGCGCCGCACGGCAGAAACCGACGTCTACACGCAGAGCTACGAACAGGCTCTGCAGCTGATGGAGAAACGCGACGTGTTTGACGTCGACAAAGAGCCCGCGTCGGAGCATGAAAAGTATGGCAAGTTCGACCTCGGTAAGCATTGCCTGATGGCTCGTCGGCTCCTCGAAAACGACATTCCATTCGTGCAGGTTTCGCACTCGAACTACGACACGCACAACGAGAATTTTAACTTTCACCTGGAACAGCTCGGCGAGTTCGACCAGGCGTTTTCGACGCTGGTCAACGACCTTCACGAGCGTGGCATGCTGGAGACGACGCTCGTCGTGGTCATGTCCGAGTTCGGTCGCACGCCGAAGATCAACGCTCGCTTTGGGCGGGATCACTGGGGCTCGGCCTGGTCCGTGTGTCTGGGCGGTGCGAATGTGCAACCGGGAGCGGTCATCGGCAAGACGAATGAGAACGGCACAAAAGTGATCGACCGCGAAGTCGACCACGGCGATCTGTTCCACACTTATCTTTCAGCAGTCGGTCTTGAGTCGCTCGGCTCCTTCGACATCGGCGGCCGAGAGCAACCAATGGCTGACCCGTCCAAGGGGCCGATCAGCGAATTGATATCTTAGGAATATCAGTGGTGAATTGTTTGACCCGCAGCCGCAGGCGAAGGCGTTGCTGAACGATCAAAAAACGCCTTCGCCTGCGGCTGCGGGTCAAACAAGGAACTTGTTTCGGGACAGTTCCTTAGTGGCAGCGGAAAATGCCTGACAACCTCTGAAACCAATGTGTTGCTGAAAGCACGACGGCATGAGCCTTGACCCAAAGCAAACTCACGTGGCACACGAGTGGAAGCATGGCAAGCCGTTGATCGCCTGCTGCTTCGATCCGAAGGGCCGGTTTCTGTTTACCAGCTCTGAAGACTACACCCTGCAAAGGTGGAATCTTGAGGATGAGTCGAAAGTTGCCTGGGAAGCTCACGACAGTTGGATTCGTGACATCGCGTTTCTTCCCGACGGCGAGACCGTTATCACTGCCGGCTGTGACGATCGGATCATCTTCTGGCCAGCGAACGGCGATAAACCGGCCCCTCGAACCGAAGTTGTCGCTCACAAAGGCTGGGTTCGATCAATTGACGTAAATCGTGACGGAACACTCGTCGCGACCGGCGGCAACGATCATCTCGTCAAGCTTTGGGATCCAAACGGAAAACCTGTCCGGGAACTGGCGGGCCACGAGGGGCACGTCTACTCCGTCTTTTTTCACCCGGACGGAACGACGCTGCTGTCTGGGGATCTCAAAGGAGTCGTCCATCAGTGGGAGACGAAGACTGGCAAGTTGACGCGAAGTTTCGAGGCCAAGGACCTGTTTTCTTACAACAAAGGCCAGCAGGTTGACTACGGCGGCGTTCGAGACATCGCGTTAAGTCCTGACGGGAAGACTGTGGCATTCACCGGCCTGCACAAGGCGACCAATCCGCTCGGCGCGGTGAATGAGCCGTTGATCATGCTGTTCGATTGGGCGAAGGGCGAGCCCATCCGAAAGCAACCTGCCGACGGTGTCAAAGGAATCGGGTGGCAGGTCGAGTTTCTTGCGGACGGCTCAGAAGTCTGCGCTACCGGTGGTGGCGGAGGAGGGTATCTCGTCTTCTTCAAACCGGAAGAAGAGAAACCGTTCCACAAGCTCAAGCTGAAAGACACCGTGCGCGACATGTCGCTCCACCCTGACGGGCTGCAGGTCGCGACCGCCCATTGGGACGGCTACGTACGGATCTGCAGGATGGAGAAGAAGACGGCGAAGTAGTCCTGCACCCTGAGTTTCGATTTCAGCCCGTCTTGCCGTGACCGTGTCACCGCTCCCTGGTTTGCCACCGGCTTCAGCCGGTGGACATTGTTGCCAGTTAGTTTTAAGCCGGCTTTAGCCGGACTTCCCACCATGGCTTCAGCCAGTCACAACCCGCACAAGTGTCTAAAGACTCGACAAGAAGTCCGGCTGAAGCCGGCTGTTCGGAATCATTCACCACTTTCACCACCGACTGAAGTCGGTGGCAAACGGAGTCGAGTAAAGTCGGCACTGACTTTCCAGAATTAGTCCGCGCCGCTGACTGTTCACCTCTACGAAAGCGACCAACCCTTGCGAGGTTCGCGACCGATGAACTGGTCGGCCTCGGGGCAGTTAGTCGCCTTCATGTTCGCGGCGTCCCATTCGAGTTTCTTACCGGCTCGGAATGCGACGTTGCCCAGGTGGTTGGCTTCGGTCAGCGGCCCGGCGTAGCTGAATGGGCTTCCGGTCGGAGAACCGTCGCGGCAGGCAGCGAGCCATTCCTGATGTTGTCCCGGTGAGTTTCCGACGAACTGCTCAGGCGGTTTGAAGTCGGCGAATTTGTCTTCAGGCAGCAGCACGTGCTTTCCGTAATCCGAAAGCAGCATGCCCTTGTCGCCGATGAAGAGGACTCCGTTGCCCCATTTGGGAATCCCGCCGTCTTTCCAGATTTGCGGCTTATGAGTTCCCTGGTACCACGACACCTGGCACTCCGGTAGAGGGCCACGAGGTCCGTATTCGTAAACCGCAGACATCGATGCGGGGGCGATTTCGGGATGACACTCCGGGCCGAATGCCTCAATCGTTTTGGGAGCGTCCAGTTTCAACGCCCAGAACGGAAGATCGATCCAGTGGCTGCCCAGGTCCGACATGGTTCCGTTGCCAAAGTCCCACCAGCGGTACCACTTGGGTCCAGGAAAATAGACTTCGTTGAACGGTCGATAGGGAGCCGGACCGAGCCACAAGTCCCAGTCGAGATCGCTCGGCGGCTTCATCTTCTTCTTCGGTCGTTCGGTCACGGAGACAATGTCGCGGTTGGCCTTTGCTTCTTCCGGTGTCTGGCGACCCCACGCTCGGCCAACCCAGACGTGAGCTTCTGAAACGTTGCCAATCGCGCCGGACTGAATCAGCTCGACGACCCGGCGGTAGTTAGGCATGCCGTGAATCTGCGTCCCCATCTGGGTCGCGACGCCGGCCTTCGCAGCAGCTTCGGTGATAATGCGGGCTTCTTTCACGTTATGAGTCAGCGGCTTTTCGCAGTAGACAGGCTTGCCGAGCCGCAGCGCGGGCAACGTGGCGAAGGCGTGTGTGTGTTCGGGCGTGCTGACAACGACGGCGTCGATGTCTTTCGTCGTTTCATACAGTTTTCGAAAGTCCGTGTAGGTACGAGCCTTCGAATGCTGTTCGGCGGCCTTTCCCAGGTTACGGGAATTCACATCGCAAAGAGCGACGACGTTGACTTCGCCTGTGCCAGTGACCGTTCTGAGGTTGGCTCCGCCGCGCCCGCCGACTCCGATGAAGGCTACGTTGATCTTATCATTGGCCGACGCCGCACGAGCGAGCGGCAGACTCGACAATGCCAGAGAGCCGGCCGCTCCGGCAGCGATGAAGTCACGACGTGATAACTGTGCTGGTCGAGTCATCTCAGAAATTCCTTAGATGAAGTTGGCGATTCGGCGCTGGTTGCTGGCCTCGGTGGCTCGTGTAAGACTATCGTCGGCTCAAGACAACTTCCGCGCCAAGTCAACGGCAGTATTTCGAGTGTGCCACTGGCTCTGTCAGTGCTTCGAGATTGCCAGACACGCCGTCTGTTCCTGCACTGGCAAAGCCAGTGGCACACGGTTTTCGACAAGTTTTCATCATCCAGGATTACTCCGATGACCGATCTCGAGCCCCGCATGAGCACTTCAAGAATCTGTCTTGCAACGATTTACATTTTATTTGCAGTCGGTGGTTTACGTGCCGAAGCAGCGGCAAAGCCAAACGTCCTGTTCATCGCGATCGACGATCTGAACGACTGGGTCGGATTTCTGGACGGACATCCTCAGGCGAAGACGCCGAACATGGACCGTCTGGCGAAACGCGGTGTCGTCTTTTCGAACGCTCACTGTCAGGCGCCGATCTGCAATCCGTCGAGAGTCAGTCTGATGACCGGCACGCTGCCATCGACGACGGGCATCTATCTCCTCGGCCCGACGGACTTTCGCAGGGCGTGCCCGTTGCTAAAAGACAAGAAGGAAACTCCAACGCTCCCCGAGCACTTTGCCGCCAACGGGTACCGGACGATTGGCGGCGGGAAGATCTATCACGGGGCGACATCGCGGGACACGTTCCAGGAGTACGGTCCGCGCGGTGGAAGCGGAGCTTTCCCGAAACAGAAGCTGAGCTATCCGACCGGCGTGAAACTTTGGGACTGGGGAAAGTTCCCCGCGCGCGACGAAGACCAGGGCGACTACGGCGTCGCAACGTGGGCCGTCGAGGAACTGGCCGAGCCGCGTGAAGACCCATTCTTCATGGCGGTCGGTTTTTTTCGACCGCACGTTCCGCTTTACGCTTCGGATAAGTGGTGGAAATTCATCGGAGCGGAAGATGATATTCAGCTCCCGAAGATTCTGACATCGGACAACGACGACATCGTCGACTTTGCCCGCAAGCTGACCTGGAGCGGTCTGGCCCCGCGGCACGACTGGATGGCCGACAACAACCAGTGGAAGCCGGCCGTGCATGCGTATCTCGCGTGCGTGAGCTTCGTCGATCATCAGGTGGGGCGAGTCCTCGACGCACTCGACGCGAGCGCACACGCTGAGAACACGATCGTCGTACTGTGGTCAGACCACGGCTGGGCACTCGGAGAAAAACAACGATGGGCGAAGCGAGGTCTCTGGGAAGTGGAAACGCGAGTCCCACTCATTATCGCTGGTCCAAACGCAAAAGGCGGTCGAGTCTGTCAGCAGCCGGCCGGGCTGATCGACATCTACCCAACACTCGCCGACTTGTGCGGACTGTCGAAACCGTCGCACCTCGAAGGTCAATCATTGACTCCGCAACTGGCGAACGTCGACACCGAACGACCGCCGGTCATCACAACGTTCTTTGAAAACAACCATGCGGTGCGGTCAGCCCGCTGGAGATACATTCGGTACTCGACCGGCGACGAAGAGCTGTACGATCACAACTCCGATCCTCACGAATGGCACAACCTGGCAGGCGACCCCCAGCATGCCGCCGTGATCAAGGAATTGTCGCAGCACCTTCCGAACGTCAACGCTAAGACGGCCCCCGGCAGCAGCGGTCTTGGCAGCCGTCCCGAGGATCGCCACCTGTTCGGCAATGTGAAATAGCCCGCACGTCTCTTCAACAGCCGAGTCAGGGATCTCCCTCAACAACCGGGGCGAGTGCCTCTATATCGGAGTGTTCTCCGAAGCTTCCGCCGCAACTGGAGTGCTATCCCTCCGCGCATCTCCAGATCGGTGACCTAACGTTTGGAATAAGACCTGCCGACGCATATTCGCCAAGTGGCGACACGAAGCAGGTGTAAATCCAAAGGTGTCGTCATGCTCGCCGCTCAACAACTTTCCAACGTCGAATCACGCATCGTCAATCGAAGCTTTACGGTCGAGATTCCAAGCGATTTTGAGTGGATCAATCGAACGGTTTCGTACCTTGTACAGCACGTTGCCGAAATGCCGTGGGGCGACGCGATCAATGGAAACCGGATCACTCTTCCGCTGCACGAGGCTCTGACAAATGCCATCGTGCATGGGAATCTGGAAGTGTCGTCAGACCTCAAAGAATCGGAAGAGCCTCAACGCTTTGCAGAAGCTCTGGCCGTTCGATCGGCTCAGAATGAATACTCATCCCGCCGTGTGCAGATCGTCGTTGAGTACAACAAAGATCGCGTGGCCTGGACAATTACCGACGAAGGCATAGGTTTCGATATTGCGAAAGTCTTGAAACACGCCGAGTCTGAAGAACCATCGATGCTGTCCAGCGGCCGCGGTGTCATCATGATGAAAGCGTTCATGGACGACGTTCAGTACGAACTCGGCGGTCGGCAGTGCCGAATGGTGCTCCGCAATCCCAACGCCGAGCAAATTGTCGGACTGGCGTCTCAGGACTGGAACGACCTTCAGCGGACGTTTCGACCCAACAATTCGTCATTCGAAGCTGGGCCGTCAGAGGAGAGGCTTGTCCAACCGGACGGCGCTCAAAGCAAGTTGACTAAAGTCCTCCGGCCGCTGTTGGAATCGCTGTCGAGCGATGGCATTGAGGCAAACGAACAACGTCTGCATGAACGACTGGCGTTCACCGGGAAATTCCAGGCCTTCGACGCCGACAACTCGTCACGTCCAGCGTTCGCCAGAAACATCTCTTCAGGCGGTTTGGGCTTTCTGTGCGAAGCTCCATTTTCGTCTCGGAACATCACCATCGAGCTGGAAATTGACGGCACGCTCGTGCGAGTCAACTGCGAAGTCGTCCGCTGCACCGAACTCATCCCGAACGTCTACGATGTCGGAGTCGAGTTTCTGCAGGCCTTCGCGTGCCACTCTTAGTGGTCTTGTTTGTAAATCCTGACACGGTTGATCGTTTGACCCGAAGCCGCAGGCGAAGGTGCGATATACGTTCCGAAACGCCTTCGCCTACGGCTTCGGGTCAAACATACTTTCCATGCCAACCCTTTGAGGATTTATGAGACCGACCACTTAGTCGGTAGGCGGCAACATTATCGCTTCCGCTCTCGCGACGATCAGCCAATCGCTACGAAGCAGCTTTCGCGGTCTTTGAGGTTTTCCATTTCGCGATGATTTTTTTCGCGACGATCGGAAACACGCCAAGCAACGTAAATGCGATCAGCAGATCCCAGGTCAACAATCCGGAACCGCCTTTCTCTGCCAGCGTCTGCAAATCGGGAAACTGAGAGCCGGCATAAACATAGACGACCGTCCCTGGCAGCATTCCGACCTGGCTCACCCACCAATAGGTCGACGTTTTAAGAGGCGTCAGCCCCATCACGACGTTGATCACGAAGAACGGCACGGCTGGAATCAGGCGAAGTGTGAAAAGGTAAAACGCGCCTTCTCGTTGCAAAGCTTCGTTGAATGAAACCAGCTTGTCACCAAAGCGACGTTGGATCGTCTCGCGGAGAAAATATCGACTCAGCACAAACGCCATCGTCGCGCCACCTGTCGATGCAAAGCTGACGACGACCATTCCTCGTACGAAGCCAAAGTACCATGCATAGGCAAGCGTCAAGACCGACGCGCCGGGCAGCGAGACGCCGGTGACGAGCACGTAAATCGCCATCGCGACGCCGTAGACTAATACAGGATTGTCCTGCCGATATTGCCGCAGCTCAGTCTCTTTCGACGCCAGATAGTCGAGCGAGAGAGCGTCGCCGTAGTTGTCGTAGGCAAAGAATGCCGCCGCGATAACGGCCAGCAGAACTACAACCTTCGTTGCATTGCTGCCGGACGTTTTCGCGGACGGCTCGACGACCGGTGTTGCGTCTTCAGATTCTGTAGACATTGCCCGTTCCTGAAATTCTTCGATTCACACTTGCCGCGTCGACCCGATCGCGTCTTCAAAGTTCGAGGCTACCGAGTCCACGACAGCCACTTCCGGAACAGATTCTTGACGAACGGAGTCAGCCGCGTTCGGTTGTAGAGGTCTCCGACTTTGCGAATTGCATCGCCCTGCGTCGGGTAAGGGTGAATCGTTGAAGCAATTTTCTTCAGGCCGAGTCCGTGCGTCATGGCGAGTGTGAGTTCACTGATCATGTCTCCGGCGTTGGTGGCGACGATGGTTGCTCCGACAATTGTGTCGGTGCCTTTCTTCACGTGGACTCGGACGAAGCCCTCGTCGTCGCCTTCGAGGATTGCTCGATCGACGCCGTCGAGCGGCTGAGTAAATGTGTCAATTTCCACGCCCTGCCGCTTCGCCTCGATCGGGTCCAATCCGACGTGAGCCAGCTCGGGCGATGTATAAGTCGTCCAGGGAATGGTCAACGCACTCGCCTTCCCGCGGCCCATGAACAGCGTGTTCTGAATGACGATCCTGGCCATGAAGTCAGCCGCGTGGGTGAACTTGTATTTCGAGCACACATCTCCCGCCGCGTAAATTTTCGGGTTCGTCGTCTGCAGATTGTCAGTGACTTCGATGCCATTGCGAGTGTCAAACTTCACTCCGACATTCTCCAGGCCCATTCCGTTGACGTTGGGAGTTCTTCCAATGCCAATCAGTATTTGATCGCCGACGATTTCCTTTTCCTCACCATCCTGCTCAACAAACACGACTTTCTCATCGCCACGTTGTTCGACCCGCACGGTGTTCGCATTTAATACGAACGTAACGCCGTCTTTTTCCATCGCCTTCTGAACGACGTGTACTGCGTCAGCTTCCTCTCGTGAGAGAATATTTGGAGCTTTTTCAATCTGCGTTACCTGCGAGCCGAAGCGGGCGAAGCTTTGCGCCATTTCTGTCCCGATCGGACCGCCGCCGATCACGATCAGCCGCTTCGGTAATTCGGTCAGAGAGAAGATTGACTCGTTCGTCAGGTAGTCGACTTCTTTGAGTCCGGGAATCGGTAACTCAGCGGCTCGGCCACCGGTACAGATGACCGCTCGTTTGTATTTGAGCTTCTTGCCAGCCACTTCGACGTGATCACCGGCCGAGAATGAACCGCTGCCCAGGAAAACGTCGATGCCGAGTTCCTGAAACCGCGCCGCCGAATCGTGACGCGCCATGGCAGCTCGCAGGCGCCGCATTCGCTCCATGGCTGCTGCGAAGTTGACGCCCCAGCCGTCGGGAACTTCAACTCCAAATTCGCCAGCGTCGCGAACCATCGCGGCGACGCGAGCAGCACTGATCACGCCCTTCGACGGAACGCAGCCGACGTTCAGACAATCGCCGCCCATCAAATCTCGTTCCACCAGAGCGACCTTCGCCCCCAGACCGGCCGCACCGATGGCCGTGATCAGCCCAGCCGGCCCGGAGCCGATCACGACGAGGTTGTACCGATCGACCGGTTCAGGATTGACCCAGTCCGGAGGATGAACGAACGACTCCAACTTCTGGTTGTGCTCATCGTACGGCTGCAGTTGAACCATTGAACTCATCGTATTCCCCATCTCGCGTTCCGCTGCGGGCATAACAAACGTCTTAGTCTTAGAAACTTGACGTCGCAGGTTGAGCTTCCTTACAGAAAAACAAGTGCGCCGGGAAACTTATTCCCGACACGCGCTGGACGGCGATTGATCACAGAGTCGTGACTTGATTTGAAGCGGGTCAAGCAGCGGTAACGGAGGCTCGTACAGCGTGGTGGTTGTCGCGACTCGGTCGTGATTCCATTTTGAACAGAAGGCCGCAAAGAGCACGAAGAGATTGTGATTTTTCCGTAGGCTGGAACAAGCTCCGCGCAGTTCCGGCAGTGGAATGTCGAAACCCGGTCGGATTGCCGGAACTGCGCGGAGCTTGTTCCAGCCTACTATCACTCGATTACAAAACTCACAGCCTCGAAGAGTTGATGACAGACTGCATTTCTTCGTGACCTTTGCGGCCTTCTGTTCAGATTTCAATCTCGCTGAAAGGCGGCCCGTTCAGAGTAAGGTCTCCGCGTCAGGCCGGTTGGGACGGTGAGGCCGCGTGCTCCCAGCGAGCGCCGACACAATTCGCCAGCCCAATCCGAGCTCGATGCAACCGGACCCAAAGATTCGATGGCGTGATTTTAAGCTCGCTGCAGATCTGATCGCTGTCGAGTTCTTCCATCACGCTCAGCGTAAACACCGATGCCTGCCCGGGCGGAAGATGTGTCAGACAGTTTTCAACGATCTCCCACAGTTCACGCGATTCGATCGCGTCGACTGGAGCCTTCATCCACGCGGCGACGCTCCGCTTCCAGTGTCCGGTCTTGTCAAAGAGTTCGGCCGTCGGGTCATGATCGGTGCCGACTGCACCGTCGCGGTCGAACCTCGCCCGCTGCCTGACGTGGTCCACGATCTTGCGTTTCAGAATCGTCAGCAACCAGCCTCGCTGCGAGCCCTGACCGGAGTATTGAGACAACTTTCGAATTCCAGCGAGGAACGTTTCCTGAACAACCTCCTCAGCCGCGTTCGTGTCTCGAAGCCGCGACATGGCATATCGATAGAGGTAGTCGCCGTAGGCATCGAGCCACTCGGAAGGCTCAAGCACGGTGTCGCCGGTCTCTGCAACGTTTTCCTGCTTCTCCATCAAACTCTCCGGATCGGGTGTCTCACTCACGGTTGTCGCGAAGTTTGTCGACTCGAATCGACGCGGTCCATCGACCAGAACCAACATCCGGCTTCGCTGTATCTTCAGGACGCGTCGAATGTGAGCTGCCTCACAGCCGAGTGCCGAAGTTCTGCGATTCTGAAAAGTCCGGAAAAACTATTTCTGAAAAGTCCGGGAAAACTATTGTACGGCTCGCCTGATCTTCCGCGTCCGTGACTTCGCCGCCGACACGCCTGCGAGGTCGGCCGTCAGTTATCGGTATTCCCGGTCGTTCTGCTTCGTCGGTTGTTCGATTCGGTTTTCCACTGATCGATGTAAAACAGCTCACCGACGAGATCTCCAATGACGGTAAGAATGCCTCTCGGCCCGGAACGGAAACCAGCCTGCGGAGATGGGCGGATACAAGAGCAACGACTTCACGAAACAAAGGATTGGTCATGAAAATCATTTTCTCAGTAACCGGTTTGGCGGCGGTTGCGATCGTCGTCGCCATCCTGGGCTCAATACCGGAAACTGCTGAAGCTGGCTCGACCATCTACGTTGGGCAGCGTGCGGCGGGCCGAGTGTCGATGGACAAAGTCGATCACTCCGGCTGGGACAAACTGCTTCGCAAACACGTCGATGAAGACGGCTATGTTAACTACAAGACCTGGCACGCCACGAGTTCTGACCGACAGAGTTTGTCCGCCTATCTCAATACGCTGTCACAGGCAAATCCGCAGGCGAGCGCGAGCAGAGACGCAAAGCTTGCCTTCTGGATCAACGCGTACAATGCCGTCACCATTCACGGCATCCTTCGTGAATACCCGACGAGCAGCATCCGCAATCACACGGCAAGGCTGTTTGGCTACAACATCTGGAAAGACCTGCAGCTCTACGTCGGCGGCCGAGCGTACTCGCTGGAAGCGATCGAACATCAAACATTGCGAAAAATGAGTGAACCACGCATTCACTTCGCAATTGTCTGCGCATCGATCAGCTGCCCGAGACTGCTCAACGAGGCCTACACCGCCGGCAAAGTTCAGCAGCAGCTCGAGACGAACGCGAAGGACTTCTTCAGCAGATCGCAAAACTTTCGCTACGACGCCCGTTCTCGACGCTTCCAATCATCCTCGATTCTGAGCTGGTTCGCCGACGACTTTGGCAGCGGACAGGCCGCGCAACTTCGGACCATTGCGAAGTGGCTTCCAGACAAAACCTCTCAGGCCGCAGCTCGATCAGGTTCCGGCAGCATTTCCTACCTGGACTACAACTGGAACTTGAATGGCCAGTCTTCCCACCGCGTGGCTCGACGATAAACGGGCGCAGACAACAAAAGAAACGGGCGCAGACGACGAAAGGTGCGTGAGGAGTTGAGTGCAAGGGGCGACGGACAACTTAGCTTTGTGCGTCGTCCCTTCTTTCTTGAGGCATGGCAGGCAACCGGCAAGGCTCCAGCTACACTGCCGTCTCACTCTGGTGAGGTAGCAACCGAAAGTTCTGCGACGACTTCAAAGAGCCAACGCCGGCAATGAGCGTCTCAGTTAACACACCCACGCACGAAGTTTTCGTTCTGGCCTGACAGCATGTTGAACTGCAAAGACATCTCGCGTGTAGTCTCTGAGTCGTTTGAGCGGCCACTCTCATTCGGCGAACGCGTCGGTCTACGATTTCACATGATGCTGTGCGGGACGTGCCGACGCTTTCTCAAACTTCAGAACAAGATTCAGACAGCGGTCAAAGAACACGGAGCGGACGCTCACAAAACCGCTGACGGAACGGACGATGCCCCTGTCCTGCCGGACGATTCGCGATCTCGGATCAACATCGCCATTCAAAAAGCGGTAGAGGGACCCGACCAGCAATAGCGGCTCGTCATAGGTCACTTCGCCGGGAGCCATACCATCGCCGACTCAATCGCGATTTCCGATGCTCAAAGCGGCAAACTGACGACCAGACGGACCGTCTGGTGCCTGTCGGCTGTCGCGACAGTGCTGTTGATCCGAATGTTTGTCAGTTCGGCGTCCGAAGCCTTCTGGATGTCGCTGCCTCCGGTCGTGCTTTTCGGAACGCGCATTCTGAACGTGATTCCGCCGCCGCGTCTGAACTCGCCAACCCGCGCCGGGCGAATCGTGTCGATCATCATTCTGATCCTCTTTCCGCCGAGCTATTACTACTTCCTTGTCTTCGTGACGGGCTCGTCGTGGTCATGGCGAGAATTCTTTCTCGTCAGCTACTTCTTCGGTCTGTCGTTCGAAATCAGCCTGCTGTACGTCTACCAGTTTCTGGAATTCGTCCAGGCTCGACTGCGTGAAAAAGTGAATCCGAAACACGCCGTGCTGGTCTCCGTTTTGCTGAGGGCTGCCTTCTACATCGTACTCGTGCCTTACATCTTCGTGATCTTTGCCGTGCACCGGCCGAAGCTGATGCCGACTCCCATTGCGGGCATTCCGGCCGAAAACGTTGAGCAGATCGAGTTTCAAAGTCGCGACGAGCAAACAACGCTCCGCGGTGTCTTCCTGAAACGTGCCGATCCGCTCGGAACAGTCATCGTGTGCCACGGAGTCGGCGCGAACCATTCCGACATCGAGGTCATTCACCAGGTGCTCTTCGAGGCTGGCTTTCAGGTATTCACGTTCGACTTCCGAGGTCACGGACTGAGCGACGGCCACACGATCACCTACGGGCTGAACGAGCGGATGGACGTCCTCGGTGCTTACGACGCCTGCCTCGCCAGGAACGATGTCACTCCGGACCGACTATTCGCACTGGGCGTTTCGATGGGCGGAGCGTCGTTAACGCTGTCTCTGCCGGACATGCCAGAGGTCAAGGCCGCAGTACTCGACTCAGCATTTGCCGACCTGACTTCGATGGTCGAGCATCAGTTCCGTTTTCTTCCGCAGTCGTTGCGAAAGGTCGTCACGGAAGTCGCACGCGGTTTCAGCTGGATCGAAACCGGAGCCGACATCAACCAACTGGCTCCGTCCAGGGTGATGCCGCAAATCGACATACCGATTCTGATCATCCACGGAGACGCCGATCGAATCGTTCCGGTAGAACACGCCAGCAAGCTGCACGCTGCCGCTCGCAACGCGACGATCCACATCGAACCCGACAGCCCGCACATCGGCACGGTCATGCTGAACAGCACAAAGTACGAACGGCTCGTCAGTCAGCACTTCCTTCGCGCATCGCCGCCAGATTCCGCACTCGACTAAAGCACTTTCAGAATCGGTTTTCAGTGTTCTGCAGGAGGGCCACCAGGGAAACAAAAGCCTTTCAGCGTCCCGGCTCCTGCACAGAAACCATGAAAATGGTCTAAAGATCCAGAACGCGATCCATTTGAGCGGCGACGTCGGCGAGCCTTGCTCGGTCCCCGCCGCGGACTTCGGCAGTCGCCCAGCCCTCGTACTTGATGGCCGACAATTCTTTCCGCACAGCCGCCCAATCAATGCTGCCTTCTCCCAGCGGAACATCAAACGCCTTGCGCATGCCGTCGTTCATCGCGATCTTCAGGTCGTACTCTTTGATGTCGAGCTTCTTCGAACGCTGACCAAGCACTTCGATCCAGTGCTCAGGCCATCCCCAGCGGACGACATTGCCAACGTCGAAGTAAACCTGCACGAACGGGCTGTTCAACTCGTCGATGTATCTGGCCATGCCGAGCGGCTCGATCAGAAACGTGGCCCAGACGTTTTCCAGCAGAATTGAAACCTGCTTCTTCTCGGCATGATCAATCGCCTTGCGAATGATGTCCTGCGTCTCACGATAGTTCTGCAGGTAGGGGATGTTTCGCTGATAACGCACGACGTGCAGAACCGAGTTCGCTCCGTAGTAAGCTGCCTGGTCGATGGCACTGATGATGTCCGGATTGCTTGAGTTGACGACGCCATGAATCGGGATGCCAACTTTCTCACTTGCGCGGGCCAGCTCTTTGACTTCGGCCGCTTGCTCAGGCTTGAGCATCGCTCGCGGCTCGACGCCGTCGTAACCAAGATCCTTCAGCATTTTCAGTTTGTCCTCAGCGGACAGCTTCTCCAGGATCATGTGGTACTTCACGGCCTTTCGAATCCGCCCGGTGAACTCGCCAGCGGATACCGGCTTTGACTGGCGGAGCACACCGGCCGCTGAAGCCGCGCACAAAGCAGCGGCTCCGGATCGGACGAGAAACTCACGGCGATCAGTTTGGTCAGGCATCGGGTGCTTTCTTTTTCGTGGGCAGCGTTTACGACCATGTTCGAACAATTGTGCGAGCAATGAGTTTAACCATTCAAACGCTACGACTTCGAGTTTCTCAATAGCTCCAACCGTCCGCTCAACTGGGCATCCGCGAATTGCCCTCGCACAGTTCTGCCGCGAGATGGCCTTGCGCGGGGCAATGCTGCGGCAGCGGACTCAGCGGTCAGCATCCATCCTTCGGCAGGATTGTTTGCGACAATGGGTTGCGTTTTCGAACCGGCATTGGTCTACTATGCGTCTTCGTTGAGACTGCGTCTCAGTTTCAAATGACCTGCCACTCAGTCAATCCACGACTGAATACCCAATCGAATGTCACTCCAGACACCTGCCTGAAGGAATTAGGACATGAAACGACAAGGATTTACACTCATTGAACTGCTCGTCGTGATCGCCATCATCGCGATTCTCGTCGCCCTGCTGCTTCCTGCAGTGCAGCAGGCTCGCGAAGCAGCGCGTCGGACTCAGTGTAAAAGCAATTTGAAGCAGATCGGAATCGCATTGCACAACTACCACGATCTCCACAGCAAACTGCCGATTTCATTCGCCGTCGACGGCACGGCCAGCAGCCCCACTCAGCTTGCAGACACCGGCAGCGACGGTGGAGAGTGGTCGGTTCAGGCCCGACTGATGCCGCTGATGGATCAGGCGAATCTTTTCATGCAGGTAGACCTGGACCTTTCCTACGAGACTCCCATCAACGCAGCAGCGCCAGTCACTCGAATGCCCGGCTACCTTTGCCCCAGTGAAGTCAAAGACGAACAGCGCGTTGACAGCAGCGGCAACCCGATTCACTACCCTCTCAACTATGCATTTAACGGTGGAAGCTGGAATTTCTGGAACAACGCCACTCGGCAGAATGGCAACGGAGTCTTCGGTCCGAACATGAGTCTTAAGTTCATGGCGATCACGGACGGAACCAGTAACACGCTGGCGTTTTCAGAAGTCAAAGCTTTCAACCCGTACCTGCGAGACGGCAGCGGCGGCACAGCGGCAGTCCCCACCCCGACGGGAGTCAGCGTTCTTGGCGGAAGTTTCAAAGCCACAAGTGGGCACACTGAGTGGGTCGACGGGCGAGTCCATCAGACAGGCATGACGACCGTCTTTACGCCAAACACCGTTGTGCCGCACACCAGCGGCGGATTGACGTACGACGTCGACTTCACCAGCTGTCGCGAAGAAAAAACAGGCTGCACGGGTCCGACCTACGCGGCGGTGACGTCACGAAGCCATCACGTCGGCATGGTTCATTCACTGATGGCTGACGGAGCCGTCAAAGCAATCAGCGACACCATCGACGCTGGCACGTGGTCACGTCTGGGTGCACGTGACGATGGCGAAGTCCTGGGCGACTTCTAGAGAATTTTCAGCATTCGGCTTCGGGCTCGATATCAGCACGAAGCGATGCCGCTGCAAACCAACTGAGAAAATACTCCAAGCCAGTAAGCTCTCGAAACGAACTCGGTCGAACCTGAAGCGCGAGTAAGGATTGGCAACGGCCGATCTCTTGCTCGCGTTTTTTCGCGCTGTCGCCGGTCGGCGATGCGATGTCTCCGTTTCGTGGCTAATACGTTCCACTTTAATAGCCCGCGCCATGGGGGCATAAAGAGTCTAAGATTCGCGATCCTGACACGGCCTTCGGATTCATCACGCAGAGGTTCATCAATCATGATCACCAGGTGTTCCCGGCACGGAGTTCGACTTCTCAATGCAGTTTTGCTGATCGTTCTAAGCGGACACATTGCAGTCTCGCAGGACGCTCTGGATATCCCGCCTCGCAAAGGGCGTTCGTCAAACATTCGTCTGTTCAACGGCAGCGATCTGGGCGGCTGGATTGGCGATCAGAAGGTCTGGACGGTCGAGGACGGCGAGATCGTCGGCCGCAATACTGAGCCGATCGAAGTCAGCACTTACCTGCTGACCAAAGTCGACTTTTCGGACTTCCGGCTGACGTTCGATTTCAAACTCGCCCAGTCTGAAATGCACTCGGGCATCGCCCTGTGGGGAAAGGTCGATCCTGAGAAGGGCGACGAGTTTGCTTACGCCGGGCCGTTGGTCATGTTTCCGTCGAATTATGGAATCTGGGATCTGTACGGGCGAGAGAAGATTCACGACAACGCCGACAAAGCAAAAGCGGTCGGCCACCAGCACGACTGGAACCGCATCGAAATCCTGGCTCAAGGCAATCGAATTCGGACCGTACTGAACGGGACTTTGATCACCGACTGGCGCGACCCGGAACCCGACCGACTGGTCGCGGGGCCGATCGGTCTGCAGTTGCATTCGAACAAGGTTCCGCAGGAAGTTCGATTTCGAAAGCTGTTACTGGAGACGTTCCCCGAGGATCGCCTGACGACGCTGCCCAGCGAGGAGAGAATCGAAACCGTCGGCATTCGAAAGCTGGTGTTGAACGTCGCGCCGGACTCTCCAGAAGTCTGGACGCGGTATCACGAAGTCGTGATCCCCGACGGCGTGCTTGCACCAGTCAGACGGTTGGGGTTCAGACAACGAACGGCAGGATTCCAGCCGGCAGAACGGGATCCTTACTACGCGTTGTTGCAGAAGGTTCGCGAACTCGACCTCTCGACCATGAAGAAAGCCGCCAGCGAGTTTCGTCGAAAGCGGCAGACGGAAGCGTTCAAGGGAAAGTACAAAGACCGACCTGCGTATGACTTTCCGGACTTCGTCGACCTCTACGACGCTCCCGATTTGTACCACGGAAAACTGGTCACGCTGCAGGGGCACCTCCGCAAACTGAGCTCATTTTCGCCGGACGAAAATCCGTACGGAATCGAAGGGCAACTTTGGGAAGGATGGCTGTACGACCCTCATGGCCAGAATCATCCGGCCGTCATTATCAGCACGAGCCGCGATGAAAATCTGGAAGAAGGAACAGAGCTGATCGCCGACCACGTGACGGTTACCGGTTACTTCTTCAAGAACTACGGTTACGAAGGTCAGGACGCCTTTCGGTTTGCTCCGATGTTGATTGCGCAAAAGATCGAGCATCGTCCGCCAGCCGCCTCAATCAACCCGTTTGACCTCGGCCTGAGCGCAAAAATGCAGCTTCTGGTCGCGGCCGTGGCCACTTTGATGGTCGGACGATTTGGGCTGAGAGTCTGGAAGCACTCGAAGGCTGACGAACTGAAACGCCGAGAGACTCGCGATATCGCCTCAAAGGAAGCAGCCGAACCAACGTTCGACAACATCGTCGACACCGGCGGTGTGCCGGAGTTTCCGACCGATTGACCGCGTTGGCAGAACCAAAGCTTGTAGGCTGGAACGAGCGCCGCGCTGTTCCGGCAACTGGGGCATTCGACATGCCGAAACAGCGCGGTGCTCGTTCCAGCCTACGGAGTGCGGAATTACTTGACGATCTTGCGGACGGCCTTCAGGTCGGGCAGAGACATTCGCCACTCGACCGCGAGGAAGTCCGGATCGATCGTCACACTTGCCGATGTCAATTCCGGATCGATCCGCTCTTCGCGTTCCTTCTCCGTCAGTCGCTCGCCGGCGATCAGGCGAGTGATTCTGGCAACGCTTCCTTGAAACTCCGCTCCTCGCACGCTGAGCAGAGGGCTGCCGTACGCGATTTCGGGAGCGGCGGCGTTGTTGCCCTGTTGCAGCGATTTGAGGTTCGTAATCATCTGATCAAGCCGCTCGAGGTTTGAGCCAAAGAACACAGCAACGTGTTTGTCGAACTTCACAACCCGGATGCGGGACCACTAGGCGCCAAAGAGCACGGGCGTCACATGCTTGACCTCAGGCTCGCCAATCAGTTCCGGCTCAAACCACATGGTGCCGCACGGCAGGTTATCATCGGCCGCTTTGCCGACCAGCAATTGAGATCCGACGACCGAGAACAGCGACGTCATCCCGATCGGAAATCCGAGTTCGGACGCGACCTCGTCGCCGCGCTCTTTAAGTTCGTTGACGTTGCGAAACATTACTGAATGCGACGCAGACTGCGGGACGAGTGTGGTCATTGTCGGCTGCTGAGCAGCCGCAGGCGACGTGTTGAATACCGAGAGGCATCCGATCAGAATCGCAGAAAACAATCTCATCGCGGAATCCCTCGAATCGGAATTTCAGTACAACCACCCAGTAAGACACGTGGCACGGCAGAATACCTGGAAGATTTCGCTCCGGTTTCAGTCGATTCGACTGAGCCAGCATGTCACGGTGATTTGGCAACGATCGCTCACTCGGAGAACGCAGAACATGGCTGGAATTCGTTATGCACAGATCGGCGTCGGGCACGCTCACGCAACTAAGATGAGCGTTTACCGAAGCTCGGACGACTTCGATGTCGTCGGCGTTTCAGAATCGGACCCTGAGTTGCGAAAACGTTTCACCGACCATCCGGCCTACCGGGATCTCAAATGGATGACCGAGGAAGAGTTACTGAACGCTCCCGGCCTTCAGGTCGTCGGCGTCGAAACCAAAGTTCGCGACCTGCTACCGACGGCGGAAAAATGTGTCGCTGCCGGAAAGCACGTCCATATCGACAAGCCGGCCGGCGAGTCACTTCCGCATTTCAAACGAATTCTGGATGAGGCTGCGCGAAAACACCTCGCCGTCCAGATGGGATACATGTATCGATTCAGTCCTGCCGTCGTGTTCATGCGGGATTGCCTGAAGAAAGGCTGGCTGGGGGAGCCCTTCGAAGTTCACACCGTGATGAGCAAAGTCGTCCCCGCATCGTCGCGTAAAGGTCTCGCCGAGTACCCCGGCGGAATCATGTTCGAACTTGGCTGCCACATTCTTGACCTCGCCATCGGCGTTCTCGGCAAACCAGAGTCCGTGCAATCTGCGAGGCAACACGCTTCCAGCATCGACGACGATCTTGTCGACAATATGCTGGCGACGCTGGTTTATCCCAAGGCTATTGCCACCGTAAAGTCGAGTGCGATGGAGGTCGAAGGTTTCGCGAGAAGACACTTCGTCGTCTGCGGAACCGAAGGCACATTCCACATCGAACCACTCGACCGCCCGAATGTTCGCGTCGCGTTTTCGACGCCTCGCAGCAAATACAAAAAGGGATATCAGACCGTCGAGTTTGGCAGCTACTCTCGCTACACCGGCGATGCCGCTGACCTGGCTGCGATCCTCCGTAGCGAAAAAGATCCTGAATTCGGCTACGACCACGATCTTGCGGTGCAGGAAACATTACTCAAAGCGTGCGGGATGCTGCTGAATTAGACCATTTTCATGGTTTCTGTGCAGGAGTTGGAACGCCATTGTCTCTCCGGTGGCCCTCCAGCAGGGCACTGAAAAATAATTCTGAAAGTGCTCTAAAACTGCTCGCTCTACATGTTCGTTTTCGAATCGGACGCCGCTCCGAGGATCGACTCCAGCGCCGCGTTGATGTCCGCATCATGTAAGTGGTCCTGCGAGTAAACTCGAAAGATCAGAAAGCTGACCGGCAGCGTTCGAAACAGCTCGTCGTCCATCAACTCGACCGGCTCAGGATAGCCCGGTGTCAGCAGCCAGTTCTGACCACCGGCCGGCAAGCGGGCACTTGGTCGGTGGTAATGTCGGGCAACGTCGAGTCGCAACGGAATATCCTGCAGTTTGATCGGCAGTGCGGACCGCAGCCGTTTTTCGACGAGTTCCTTTTCTGAGAAGATCGTTGTCTGAGCATTCATCGCCGAGTGAAAGTTGATGGTCCGTTCGGCAGACATCTTCCAGGTCGAATCGCGATGGAGAATCGACTGCCACTGAGAACCTAACAGTGCAATCTCCGGATCCTTGCTGTTCACCCATCGCTGAACGTCGACGAGGAACGTGGATTCGTTGAACTGTCGATAAGCGTCCAGGTTGTCGATCGGGTTGCCTTCAAACAGGTGCTGCATCGACTCGGCGAAGATGTCTTCCAGAGCCAGGTCGAGCGCTCGCACCGTCCGGTGGAAGTAAATCGAGCGGAACAGATTGGCTCGGGTCTCGATGAAATGAACGAGTGCCGAACGACCTCGAGCATGAATCGTGAGCCCGGCTGGCATGAAGAAGCTGTAGTGAAGCAACCGCGACAGGTCGAAGGCCTTTGTATTGTAGCCTGACATGTACGCGTCGCGCAAAACGAAGTCCATATTGTCGACGGTGTAAATTCCGCTGAAGAGTGATCGCAGTTTCCGCAGCCAATCCGGGTTTCCGTCGGTTTCGTCGCCTGGCTGCGGCCGCCGGATCAACCAGCCGATTTGACGAGGATCCAGTTCCTCAAGCGGCCCCAGCTTGCCGTTCGGGTTGCGCCGGATTTTGCAAAGAAGCTCACCGAGTTCTTTCTCAATAATGACCGCGCCGATGTCTTCATGGGTGACTCCGAACTGATCGAGATACTGATCGTCAAAAAAGTGACCGAATGGTCCATGCCCGACGTCGTGCAGCAGCGCTGCCATTCGGACGAGACTTTCGACGTACGGTCTCGATGGCACATTCGGACAAACACTGGCCAGCGATTCGTACCAGTAATCCATCGCTTTCGACGCGAGGTGCATCGCTCCCAGGACATGCTGAAACCGCATGTGCTCGGCCGACGGAAATACAAACCAGGCCGTCTGCAACTGGTGAATGTGTCGCAAACGCTGAACCCAGGGATGGTCGATAATTTCCTGTTCGGCAACTTCTCCGGCAGGCAGATTGTCGCCGGAAATAAACGGAATATACCCGTGAACGGGGTCGTGGCTGAGACTTTCTGAAACGAAATCGCGCGGCATAATTTGCCGTCTCCTGAGGGGATCCTGACTTTGCCCGTCCTCTTGAGAACACACTCCCGTGGTCTGGCGAGAATTCAGAATTGATCGGGCGGTTCGGCGAAGTATAGCAACCGCGATTCCGCTCGCATTGGTCCGAAGCGGGGATTGTTCGTTTGGCGGATTCGGCTTCTTGCACCAGGATGCCGCCTTCGTTGTGATCCGTTTCGTTTTTCACAAGCATTCAGCCGCGAGCAACCATCATGTCATCTGAGCGGACTCCGTCTTTCGGAAGATCGTCAAACAGGCAGATCGAAGAGCGACTGCGTTCGATTCTCGACCGACTCACCAGAATCGCGACTCCCGCTTTTTTCGTGGGTCTCGTTTCGACGGTACTTCAGCACGGGGTTACCAGTGACACAGTGCTGTGGGAATTCGGATTGTTCGCGTGCCTGGCGATGCTGGTTCGAGCAACGATTGTCATTCTGAAGGTTTACCTGAGTGATGACCGGCTGACGTTCTTTCAGTCAAATCGGCGAGCGTGTATTTTCGCAGGGACCTGGCTTATCGGTTCGATCGTGCTCTTGCTGTTCGGCCCGGTGCTGCCCGTCTGGTACGAAAGTAGTCGAGGTGCCGCTTTGGTCGCCTGGTCGGAAATGTTTCTGTTGCTGATTGGGCTCGCACAGTTGCTGAAGTTTGTCAGCCGCACGACGAGCCGCAGCAATCCGGCCATGATCTTCGTCGTGTCGTTCGTTGGTCTGATCCTTGTCGGCACGCTGCTGTTGTTGTTGCCCGGCAGCGTTACGGATAAAGCCGACGGAGTGAGTTGGCTCGAACGATGCCGCATTGCGCTCTTTACGGCGACGAGCGCTTCGTGTGTCACCGGGTTGGTCGTTGTCCCGACGGGCGGACCAGATGCGTGGTGGAGTCGCTTTGGCCAGGTTGTGATCATGATCCTGTTTCAGATCGGCGGCCTGGGCATCATGAGTCTAAGCGCGACATTCGCCTTGTTGATGGGCAATCGAATCGCGTTTCGTGAAAGCGCTGCTGTCACAGAAGTATCCGAAGCATCGACAGTCCGCGACGTGCGTCAGCTGCTGATTGCGATTCTCAGTTTCACGTTGGCGGCAGAAGCCATCGGTGCCGTCCTGCTGTCAACTTTGTGGAGCGATCTTCCGTTCGGTGAGCGTGCCTTCTACGGAACGTTTCACGCCATCAGCGCGTTCTGCAATGCCGGGTTCTCACTAACCGGCGAAAGTTTTCTGGGACTCGGCACGCGATGGCAGGTTTGGGGAGTCGTTTGCGGGCTGATCATCGTAGGCAGTCTGGGCTTTGGCACGCTGCGGTCTCTGTGGACGACGATGCGACTTTCCTGGCAGAGTTCTCGGCAACCGTCATCGCTGTTCCGCCGCCGCCGACTGCGAGAACAACTGCCTCTTTCACCCAGACTCATTCTCACAACGACGGCCATTCTGTTGCTGGGGGGAGCCTTCGTTTACGGGCTGCTGGAATCGGTGGGTGACCAAAGTGATGACCCAATCGGAACGCGAGTTGCCGACGCCTGGTTCCAGTCAGTGACGTTTCGGACCGCCGGGTTCAACACCGTCGACCACGGTGAACTCAATCCGTCGACGATGCTGTTCTCGATCGGCCTGATGTTCATCGGAGCTTCGCCAGGCTCGACAGGCGGTGGTGTAAAAACAGTGGCACTCGCCATCATCGTGCTTGCCTTGGTCAGTATTCTACGCGGTCGGAATCATGTCGAATGCTACGGTCGAATGATCCCTGACAGTCAGGTTCGGTCTGCGTTCGTCATCGTCGCGATGGGGCTCGGAGCCACGATGACTTCAACATTGTTGCTGACCGTGTTCGAAGCAGACGCCTTTTCGTTTATCGACATTCTCTACGAAGCCACCAGCGCCTTCGCGACCGTCGGAGTCTCGACGGGAATCACCAGCGAGTTGACGCCCGCTTCGCAACTCGTCTTGACGGCAACGATGTTTCTCGGCCGCGTCGGACCGCTGACGCTGCTGCTCGCTCTGGCTGGGACCGGCCAAACGGTCGACCAGTATCAATATCCGCTGGAACGAGTATCGCTCGGATAAACCGTCTTCATAGATACGGAGCAGGGAGGGGGGAGCAGGGATGCTGAAAGGTCTTTGTTTCCCCGGTGCCCTTCTGAAGGAAGCTGAATACCATTTCTGATTGCGCTGCACGCCGGTCTGGTATTCGGACGACGAAACCGTTGACGGCCTTACTGAAGCATGGCAATAAGAATCCAGCCGCAGATTCCAAACAGAAAAACAGCTGCAAGGAGCGAGAGCAACCACTGGTTCGAGCGTGATTCCTTGCCCGGCTTGACGACCAGATCAACCAGAAAGGCTGGGATTCTGATAAGAATCGTGAGCACGAATTCGATCAGCATTTCCAGCATCGGGGCCATGATTCCCGGTTCAAGGAGTACTGCCGCGACGGCGATCACTGATGCCTAATCGGCGTTTGTCGCCATCAGTTGGGACGGTCCAGCAACTGGCACTGCCGTCAGTTTTCGTTCTGTCCATCGATCGAATCGTGTTCCAATAATCGGATCGAGGAGAAAGAACGTTCGGTGTTGAGCCGAATTCCGCCCTTTAGCCTGAGCGGTGAACAGCTTTGCTTCGTCGGTTGCCAGGATCGATTGAGGCATCGAACCTTTAATACCATTCCAGTAGGCAGGGTCCAGACCAGCTTCCAGCCCTCGTCGAAACGCCTCGATTGAGCGTTCTGCCCATTCTTCATTTGCCACCAACTTGCCACCCTCTAATGACATAACAAAGCTACCGTAGATCTCTGAAGCAACTTTGAACTTTACGGGGGAGTCGCGACATTCTTCGATCAGGCTGACGATCAGATGTTTGTCAAACTTATGTAGCGGCCTTCCCTCGTCGTCCCTTTCGTGCCAGATATGCGAGTAAGAAAGAACCTGTAACAGGTTCGCGATTGTTGTATCGCCCCCCAACTGCCGCACTTCTGCAAGGACCTCAACAGCTTTTTCGTATTTCGCACTTCGATAAAGGCTGAAGCCAAGGTTTGTCAGGACTTCTGGAGTCCGAAACCCTCGAGCAATTGCATCTTCAAAATGAATAATTGCGAGTGGGTGGCTCTCGATTCCGGCGTGGCAGAGTCCACTGAGTGCCGCTTTTTCAGGTGCCCCATCGTTAAAGATTCCGGCTGCAGCACGCTCGGCCACTTCGACATTGCCCAGATGGAAGTTCGCTCGAATCCACCCGAAAGTGGCTCCCTCGTGACCTTCATCAAGCTGCTTTGCTTTCAGGAAGAGCTGCTCCGCTGTCTCAAAGTCTTTCGCCTCGAATGCGTCGTACCCATCCGCAAGCAGCTGTTTGAGTTTTGCATCAGGAGTCAGCGCTGGTTTCGCGATCGCGCCCGAGTCGCCGATGCCCAGCGAACTGTTTGTGGTGTCCGAAGTTCGGTTCAGTGGCACGAACGCTACAGCCAGAATCAATGCTGCGGCCGCAACCGTCGTCTTCAATATCGAAGCTCGCTTCGTCACCGATGGTGCATCCGGTACTCCGTGAGCGACTTTAGCGAGTCTGCCAATCAGGACTTCGGCGCTTTGCGGTCGTTGCTCTGGCTCGTAACTCAGGCATTCGAGGATCAATCTGTCGAATTCAGGCGAAATCTGGGGGTTGGTTAATCGAATGGACTCGGGAATTTCGCGCCGGCGTTCCAGCAGCAACTGCACCCCGTCATCGGCTGGCGGTGCAGCGCCGAACGGGAGCCTGCCGGTGAGCAGTTCGTACATCGTTGCCGCCAGTCCGTAGACGTCTGTTTGAGGCCCAATCGTGCTGAAGCCCTGGCCAGCGAACGCTCGGATCTGCTCCGGAGCCATGTATGGCAACGTCCCGCCGACGTTTGCCGGACTGGCAACAGCGTTCTGACGGAACGCCACGTTAAAGTCGACCAGCGTCGGTTTCCCTTCCGGTGTTACAAGCACGTTGGTCGGCTTCAAGTCGCAATGGACGATATTTTGCGCGTGCGATGCCGACAGAGCTTCTGCCAGGTTGGTCATCAGGTCTCGCGCCCACGTCGCGAATGTCTTACTCGCCCATGCAGGGGCGGCGGAATCAATTTTGTTTCGAGTTCGGATTTCGTCCCACACCAAAGACGCCGATGTCGGCCTTCCACTGCCACCTGCAGCGCATCTTAAAACGTCATTGAGAGTCGATCGACTTGTCAGTGGCATGCAGATCGCGGTCATTCCCGTTTCAGGGATCTGCCTGACGTAGTGGACGGCGCCAATTCCGCTGTGCGTCAGAGTCGCCAGCGTGCGTGCTTCGTGCGTGTCCTGTCGGCAGATTTTTACGGCCACTTTACGATTCTCGTAGCCGAGTTCCCGAGCAACAAATACCCTCGAAAAACCACCACGCCCCAACGGTTCCACCAGCTTGAAGCCTGCAACCTGATCGCCTACCGATGGCCATTGAATGTTGTCTTCTTTCGGTGCCAGAACACTCTGGAACCAGCCCGTCATTTCCTGCAGCGCTTTTTCAAAGACGAGCGAGTCCAGCAATTGTGACTGCACGTCTGGAAACCGTCCGGCGAATTCAGTCGCCGATAGTTTCTCGCCGGCATTCCGCCGTTCGTTGAACTCTTCAATCGCCAGCTCGACGATGGCTCTGGGAGCTTCGAGAAGTTGCGGGAATTGTTCCAGCGCCGCGTCCACACGAACGGGCTCGCCTTCTGGCCAGTCCCAAATCACTTTGCTGACCAGACTGCGTTCTTCCGCCGGCACGGTCTGCTCGAAGTTTCGCTTGCCAGTTGACGCGGCAACGCTTTTTCTGAACTTTTGCAGAAAACTAATCATCGGGTCGAATCTCCGTTGTTATCGTCGTTTGACGGCTTGCGAAAATCAGATCGCTCGTCGTCAAAATGAGAATTTCTCTTGAACATGTCGCGGAGCTGCTGAATCACTCGTCGGATTCCTCTTCCGCTGCGCTCAGTCTTTTCGGCAATTTCGTCGCTTGTATGCCCCTGCCGATGCAGGTCAAGAATGGTTCGCTTTTCTGTAGACAGGCCTTTGGTGCGAACGTCCCATTCGTCATCGATCGCCACTGCTTGACTTGGCGTCAGGTCGCCTGTCGCGAGCGCGCTTTGGTCTGGAGCTCCGGGTTCCGGCAGGTCGCATTCGCGGTACACGTTATTGCATTGGGCTCGCAGTTTTCGATCGCGGTCAATCAACTTGTTGCCGGCAACTTTTGCCAGATACTGCATCAGGTGCTCCGGCGTTTCGATCTTCGCGACCCGGTCGACGTCCGAGAAGATCGATCCCCATACCGACTGCATGCAGTCTTCCGTTCCATACAGGACTCGCATTTTACGAGTACGGAATCGTCTCCGAATTGCACGCGTGACGTGCGCACCGTATCGATCGACAACCTGTTCGGCAGCGGAAGCGTCGCCTTCGCCAAGTCGTCGCATCAATGATTTGAAGTCTTCTATGCCGTCCAGCATGAGGGATTACCTGCAGTCAGAGGCTTCAAGTCAGCAGGACGTGATTATCATGCACTGAGGCTCAAATGTTCAACCCCATTGTGTGTTGAGGCGAGGACATACGGCCAATTCAATTCAGTATGACCATCGCGTCAGCGGGCTGTTCCCCAGCGACGCTGATCGCAAATGGCAGTTCCGTATTTGTTGATGACTGCCCGTTGCCGAGTGCAGCGTGTCCTCTCAACGAATCCGGATGACCTGGCGATGGTGGATCATGGACCGACCGTACCGAGAAAATCAGTCCAAATGGGTGTCATGCTGTGAGGATGGCCAGTTCGCCGCCGGACTTACAATCGGAAAATTCCATACAATCCCGACAATCGCTACAGATTAACAAGTCAGTCCGACGATAAATGCGGCAAGAGTCATGGTCTTGTGCGTGGATCGCCGCGCCGGGACTGCCTCCGGAACCACCGAATGTCAGGGACTGACTGATGCGGCGACATCTTTGGCTCGCAATACTGATGGGAACGGTTTCATTCTTTGGAACCGCGGGGTCTGCACAGTCTCAGGGGGTTTACCCTCCGGGCGGTGGCATGGCGTCCTACCCACCTGGTGCGACAATGGGCGGCGGCCCGGTTGGCGATTACGCAGGCATGGCACCTCAAGGTGGAGCTTACCCAAGCTACTACCAGCCATACCCGTCGATCAGCCCCTACGAGCACGAATATCAGCGGATCGCCAATCGCGGCGGCATCTGGGAGTCGGAATCGGAAAGCCGGATTTCGATGCCCAGTCGCTGGAAATTCCGTACCGAATACGTGCAGATGAGGGCCGAGCGTGGCCGGAATCTGGTCGGTAATCCAAGAGCCCCGATCTATCGCGATCAGATCGCGCCAGTTCTGCGGGCGGCTGAAGGCGGCGGAGCGGCTACCAGCCTTCCCGATTACCTTGACGCGCTGGAAGGCGTCAACAACGGAATCGGATTCAATCTGTTCGATCCGATTGGAGCGAAAGACCTGGACAGGCCCGAGCTTCAGGGAACGCGTCTTACTCTTTCCGGTGAGAACGCGGATGGCTCAGGAATTGAAATGTGGGGACTTTGGGCAAAAGACGACGACAACAGATACGATGCACGGGACGCCGTCCATCCAAGTCGAGGAAATCAGCAGGCAGTCGTTGAGGCGATTCTTCAGGAGATTGACGAGACGGGGACTGCTTTTCTGTTCAATGCTCCGGCATCATTGGCCAACTTTCCAGATCCGATCGAAATCCTGCAGGAGAATCTGTTGAATCTCCGAGGCATTCCGTTGGACGATGGAACCGTCACAACCCTGTCCGATGGCACGACCTTTGGCGGTGCCAGTGCTGTTTACGACCTCGCGTTCACGGTCGACACGAATGTTGAAATGTATGCAACTGGCCTAAGGTGGAAAGCGATGCCGCTCTACAAGTCAGACAGCATCAGGGTCAGACCGAGTGCCGGTCTTCGCTACACGTCAGTTCGTGACGATTTTCGATTCTATGGTCGAGACAGTGGCATCTACTACGACACTATTTCGATGCTGAACCAGCCGTTTCTCCCCGATGTAAAACTCCACTCGCTACCAAATGGTTTCGACGATGACGGTGACGGCATTGTGGACAATGCCGGGACAATCGAAGACCAGTTTGGCAATCAGGGCGGGGGCGGAACTCAAGTAATCAACTTTGCTCTTGTCGGCGACTCGCGAATCTACCCCGTCACGTCGATCCTCAACAGCCAGGTCGAGTCGCACCTTGGCGGGCCGGAATTCGGGATCGATTACGACTTTGGAGGAGACCAGGGTTTTCAACTGGGTGGTTCCACCAACTTTGGCCTGCTGATGAATTATCAGCGAATCGAACTCTCTGGAGACAACATCTTTGTCTCAACACGTGAGTCTGATCTGAATTTTCCGTCGGAGACAAATGCCAGGCCGAATAGGTTCAGCAGCTCAGAAACTACCAGTAGCGTTTCACCGATGATCGAACAGATGGTTTACGCGGAAGGACCTCTCTTTCAATACCTCCCGGTTCTGCGACGTTCGGCGATTCTGCGAAACGCGAACTTCCGAGCGGCCTACACCCTGACCATGATTGCTGAAATGTCCCGAGCCAGTGACAGCATCATCTGGCAGGGCAATCCGTCGCAGAATATCTTCCCTGGAATCCAGACTTCGCGGTCGACGTTCCGAACGTCATCCTATGACCTCGGTATCTCCTGGAGCTGGTAAAGTCGACCGTTCCTTCAGCGTGCTGAATCGATTTCGAGCGGCTGCCGGCGGTTCTCTCTCGCAGATTTCCGGCGTCGCCGATTCGGCGGTGAACGGCGCGCTCAGCGGGGCATTCCGCTCGTCGATGACTACCGTCTCGCTTCACGGCGACCGGCGATCACGTTAATCATTGCGAGGCTGACCGACGATCTTCCACGCAGTCAGCATGACGACTTCGCTCAATGGCGAATGAGCTGTGCGTTGTGGAAACGTGACCGAGGTCAGCTCGTCTTTGTGATCGCAATGTCAGGGCATTGAGTGGTCGAGCAGGTCCGTCGTCTGAAAATGCAGATGCTGGTTGCGGCGATTCTCGCTGGCTGCGGCGGGAGCGTCCGCGCTGCTGACAGTGTTTCCGACCCGCAGGTTTTCTACGAGTCCGCCGTTGCTCAGGTCGTGAAGTCGAGATGCTCGACCTGTCATGATTCGAAGCGGCGGGAAGGCGGGCTTGATCTCTCATCGGCGGAAGGGTTGGTTGCCGGTGGAGATTCCGGCAGCGTCATCGATCGTGAGCATCCTGAAAAAGGTCTCCTGATTCGGCACGTTGTCGCGCGGGAGATGCCTCCCGAAGGCGAGGCGCCGCTGACCGCCGATCAAATCGAGGCGATTCGGTTGTGGATTACTGCCGGCGCAAAGTTCCGCAAGCCGCCGCGTCAAAGGCCGGTTTCCGAACACGACGTGATTCCGATTCTGCTTCTTCGCTGCACGGCGTGTCACGGAACTCGGCGAAAGGAAGGCGGATTGGATCTGCGAACTCGTGAGTCCATTCTTGCGGGTGGCAAATCGGGGCCCGTCGTCGTGCGAGGAAAACCGGGCGACAGTCGACTGGTTCAGAGAATCCTCAAAGAGGAGATGCCGCCGCGTCGCCAGCTCGTTTCGGTCAGCGTCAAACCGATGACCGAATCAGAGCGGAAGACTATCGAAGCATGGATTCGCGCCGAGCTTCCTCAGGCGGCTGTCCAGCGCGCGACGGAGTCTGCAGAAAATGGTCCGACAGAAACCGAAACTCATGAGGCTTCTAAATCGAGAAGCGACGAGCCTGCATTGTGGGCCTTCCGGTCGCCTCGCAAGACGTCCGCTCCGAAAGTCGACACCGAGTCTGACAGCCCGATCGATGCCTTCGTTGCTCAAAAACTTTCTGACCGAGGACTGGCGTTTGCTCCTCAGGCGGCACGACTCACATTGTTGCGGCGAGTCTATTTCGATTTGATCGGACTGCCGCCGGCTCCTGAAGTTGTCGACGAGTTTCTCGCTGACACAAACCCCGACTCATGGGAGCGACTCATCGATCGCCTGCTGGCGTCGTCGCGTTATGGCGAGCGGTGGGCGAGGCACTGGCTCGATGCCGCTGGGTATGCCGATTCGGAAGGGGCACAGAACGAGGACCGCGTCCGGCCTCACCTGTGGCGGTACCGCGATTATGTCATCCGAGCGTTCAACGACGACAAACCTTACGACCAGTTTCTGCATGAGCAGATCGCCGGCGACGAACTGGTCGATTATTCATCGTCGGTCGAGATCACTCCCGACGTTTACGACAAGCTGGTCGCGACCGGCTTTCTGCGAACAACTCCGGATCGCACGTTCGCCAACATCACGAATTTCGTGCCCGACCGTTTGGAAGTCATCGCCGACGAGATGCAGGTCTTCAGCTCGGCCGTGCTCGGACTGACTCTGCAGTGTGCCCGTTGTCACGACCACAAGTTCGACCCGCTTTCGCAGCGTGACTATTACAGTCTCACCGCAATTTTCAAAGACGCGTACGACGAACACGACTGGCTGAAGTCACAAGGCCCGCGCACGTTGCCCCACGTTACCACCGCGGAACGAGCGGCATGGCAGCAGCAGATTCAACAGATCGAAGCTGAAGTCGCCGCCCTGCAGAAACAGTTCGATGCGGAATCCGACGAGGCAAAGAAAGCCGAATTCAAAAAACAGATCGACGCAGCGAACGCCCGCAAACCTTCCGAGCCTCGCATTCGGGCGCTGTGGTCGCGCGGCGAGCCGTCTCCCACGTTCCTCTTGCGGCGCGGCAATTATCTGACCCCCGGCCCGCTGGTAGAGCCCGACGTTCCCACAGTGCTGGCGCCTGCCAGCTTCAAGTTTCAGACTGTTCACAAGTTTCAGACTGTTCAGTCGAGCGGCAACGTAGTCAAGACTGGTCGACGACTTGCTCTCGCGCGGTGGCTGACGCAGCCGGACCATCCGCTGACGGCTCGTGTTCTGGTTAACAGAATCTGGAAGCAACACTTCGGTCGCGGGATCGTGAAAACGGTTGACAATCTCGGCACTGCGGGAGAACGGCCGTCGCATCCAGAACTGCTCGACTGGCTCGCCATCGAATTCGTCCGAAACGGCTGGAGCATCAAGTGGCTGCACCGGCAGATCCTCACATCGCGAACCTGGCAGCAGACTTCGTTCGTAACGGAAGCAAACGAGAAGCTCGCGAATGACGGTTCCGATCAATCGTCACCGGAAACTAAACGGGCAATTTCGAAAGAAGAACGAGTTGCGTTGATTCGCGGCGCGCCGCTGCGACGAATGGAAGCGGAAGTCGTTCGCGACACATTGTTGAGCGTCGCCGGGCAACTCGATCTGACGCCGTACGGAAAACCGGACGGTGTGACGGCGAGGCCTGACGGACTGGTCACATCCGAACGCTCGGCAGCTGGCTGGCGACGCAGCATCTTCGTGCTGCAACGGCGGACAAAAATTCCGACGCTGCTTGAAAACTTCGACTCGCCACAAATGGGACCAAACTGTCTGGAACGCAACGAATCAATCGTCGCCCCCCAGGCCTTGCACCTGCTCAACAACGCGATGGTCCACGAGCTGGCTCGGCACTTCGCCGATCGCGTGATCGACCGAGCGGGAAGTGATCCGTCAGCGCAGATTCGCGAAGTGTATCGCCTGGCACTCAGTCGACGGCCAACCGCTGAAGAAGAAGGCACCGCGAATACCGCACTCGTCAAATTACGAAAGCATTGGCGAGAGAAAGCTGCTGCGACGGACGATTCGGCGGCCCGTGACTCGCTGGCCAGTTTCTGCCACGCGATCATGAACTCCGCCGAGTTCCTCTATATCGACTGACAACTTTCGACGGACGCTTGTGAAACTTCCCCTGACACCGACGGCGAATGTCTCATGACTGATCGACAAGTCAACTTAAACACGCTGACACGCCGCGGACTGTTTCAGCAGTTGACCGCTGGAATTGGAACGGCGGCGCTGGCCAGCCTGCTTAACGAAGATGTATTTGCAGCCGGCAAGACTTTGCACGCGGCAACGCATCATCAACCAAAAGCCCGGTCGGTTATTCACCTCTTCATGAATGGTGGACCCAGCCAGATGGACCTGCTGGATCCGAAGCCGGAACTCGACCGGCATCACGGCGAGGACTATTTCAAGCAGATCGCTGGCGAGGTCGAATTCCCCGACGCGGCCGGTTCGCTGATGCGCAGTCCGTTCAAGTTCGCTCAGTATGGCGAGTGCGGTCAGTGGGTGTCTGAGTTGATGCCGCACCTGGCAACTCAGGTCGATCGACTCGCCGTGATTCGATCCTTGCAGACGACCAACCTGACTCACGAGCCGGCTCTTTACAAAATTCATTCGGGCAGCGAGTTCACCGGTCGGCCATCGCTTGGCGCCTGGGCGAGTTACGGTCTGGGCAGCGAGAACAGAAACCTGCCGGCTTATGTCGTGCTCGATGATCCCGGCGGCCTTCCCGTCAACGGAATCGATAACTGGCAGGCCGGCTACCTGCCGCCGCAACATCAGGGGACGCGTTTTCGAGCGACCGGTTCGCCGGTGCTGAATCTCGAACCCGACCCGTCCGAGCCCGCCTCCGTTCGGCAGGTTGAACGCGACCTGATCGCACGCCTCGACCGAATCCATCGTCGCGAGCGTCCCGCCCGACCTCAGCTTGATGCGCGAATCGCCAGCTACGAACTCGCCGCGCGGATGCAGCTGGCCGCGAGCGACGCGCTCGACCTGTCTCAGGAAACGGCCGAGACTCAAAAGCGGTACGGCATCGACCAGCAGAAGACTGAGTCCTACGGTCGTCGATGTCTGATCGCCCGCCGTCTGGTCGAACGCGGAGTGCGCTTCGTGCAGCTCTTCATCAACAGCCAGATCTGGGACACGCACAGCAACATCGGAACGGCGCTCAAGGACGCGTGTGACCGCACGGACAAACCAATCGCCGCTCTGCTGGAAGACCTGTCCCAACGCGGCCTGCTCGACGAAACGCTGGTCATCTGGGGCGGCGAGATGGGTCGTTTGCCAATCGCTCAGCTACCCGGTGACAAAGACCTGAAGAAAGCCGGCCGCGACCACAACCGCAACGCCATCTGCACCTGGTTCGCCGGCGGCGGCACTAAGGCCGGCATTACTCACGGCGCCACTGACGAACTGGGTTTCTCAGCCGTCGAAGACAAAGTGACCGTCCAGGACTGGCACGCCACCATTCTTCACCTGCTGGGCCTCCACCACGAAGAATTGTTCATCGAACGAACCGGCCTGAAAGAACGCCTGACCGGAGTCCTGCCAGCGAGAGTCATCTCCGACGTCCTTGCCTGACACCTCAAAACGATGTTGAATCGCGCGTTTATTGCGCATCGGTCAGCATGCGGCCGTGACTCCCTGGCAGAGGCACTGCAGAACGCCAGTTTGGCAGAGAATCATTTCAGTGGTATGGTGGCTGGATGAACGATGCAGGGTTCGGTTCACCTCACTCGGGACGGTTTGCGACGACGCGATGGACCATGGTCCAGGCGGTCGGTGTCGACGCGCCGGAGTCGAAAGACGCGCTGGCGGAACTTTGCTCGACGTACTGGTACCCGCTTTACGCTTACCTGAGACGGCGCGGGCATCAGGCGGTGGACGCTCAGGATTTGACTCAGGCGTTTGTGGCGTCGCTGCTTGAACGCAGCGCAGTCGGGCGTGCTGATCCTGAGAAAGGACGCTTTCGGTCGTTCCTGCTGGGCAGCCTCAACAAGTTTGTCTCGGACGAGAAACGACGACAAGGTGCCCAGAAACGCGGCGGCGATCGCGAGATTCTTTCCATCAACGTCGACGACGCAGAAGATCGCTATCGCCTGGAACCGGTCGACGAAGTCACGCCGGAAGCCATCTTCGAACGCCGCTGGGCACTGACCGTTCTTGATGCAGCGGTCAGTCGGCTGCAGGCTCAGTACGAACGCTCCGGGAAACAGGAATTGTTCGAAGCGTTGCGTGGCCATCTTGGAGCCGACAAGTCGACGATCCCGAACCGCGAAGTCGCCGAGAAGCTGGGGATGCAGGAAGGAGCCGTCAAAGTAGCGGCTCACCGATTGCGGCAGCAGTATCGCGAGGCTCTGCGAACGGAAATCGCTCACACGGTCACCAGCACCGAAGAGCTGGACGACGAACTGCGGCGGCTCTTTCAGACACTTTCCGGCGGCTGATCGATAGAATTTCTCAAACGATTCCAGAATTCCTGTAACCATCCTGCCGAAATTCCTGAGTACCCGATATCAAGGGCCCATCGATCCTGTTTCGGGGCAGTTCACGTGAGTTTCAGCCGTCGGCTGGCTGCGGGAAAAACTAATGAGTGATCAGGAATCCTGTCCAAAATGCGGCGAACCTCTCCCGCCGGACGTAACGCCGGGGCACTGTCCGAAATGCCTGATGCAGGTGGCGTTTGAGAGTGAGGCCCAGCCACTCAGCGGCCCCGCAACTGCTTCGTCAGGTCAGGGGAGTCAGACATGGAACCTCGACCAACTGGCGTCGCTGTTTCCAGAATTGGAGATCATCGACAAGGTCGGCACCGGCGGCATGGGAGTTGTCTATAAGGCAAAGCAAAAACAACTCGACCGGCTTGTTGCTGTGAAGCTGGTGCGGCCGGACCTGTGCGACGATCCGGCGTTTGCCGAGCGGTTTACTCGCGAGGCACGAGCGATGGCGCGACTCAGCCATCCGGCCATCATCAACGTGTTCGACTTCGGGCAGCGCGAGAACTTTTACTTCTTCATCATGGAATTCGTGGACGGAGCGAATCTGCGACAACTGGTCCGCTCCGGCGAGCTCGATCCCAAGGCCGCGCTGGCGGTTGTTCCTCAGATCTGCGACGCGCTGCAGTACGCTCACGACGCCGGCATCGTCCATCGCGACATCAAGCCGGAAAATATCATGCTCGACAAATCGGGCCGAGTGAAAATCGCCGACTTCGGCCTGGCAAAACTCGTCAAGCCGCAGCCGGACGACTTCACCCTGACCGGCACGAAGCAGGTGGTCGGAACGCCGCACTACATGGCGCCCGAGCAGTTCGAACATCCGACAGAAGTTGATCATCGAGCGGACATCTATTCCGTCGGAGTCGTGATCTACGAAATGCTGACCGGCGAGCTGCCGCTTGGTCGTTTCGCTCTTCCGTCAGAAAAGGTCCAGGTCGACGTGCGGCTGGACGAGATTGTGCTGCGAGCCCTGCAGAAGGAACCCGAACTGCGCTATCAGCAGGTCACGGAAATCAAGACCGGCATGGAATCGGTATCTGCCACGCCGTCTCGACAGACACACGAGAAATCGAGCGTCTGGTCGAGGCTCCCGGGCAGTTGGAACGATCTGAAATTCCCAGAGCATGGCCTGATCGCCTCGTCGATCGTCGATGTGATGATGTTTCTAATTTCTCTTCTGGCGTCGGTTGGGACACCGCGTTTCGGAGACGGGCTGCTGTTTGCCGTGCTTCATTCTGTCGGCTTTGCAGTTTATCTCGGCGCCAGAGAAATGCTTCGTCGAGGATCCTATCGGTGGGCCGTGGCGGCCGCCGTGCTTGCGATCATCCCGTTGCACTGGGGAGCGTTGCTTGGAATTCCGTTTGGCATCTGGTCACTCGTCCTGCTTCGCAAGGCTCGGATGAAAGCTGAATTCCAGGAGGCCGGAGATCTCTCACCGGAGCTCCAAAGCGCCGGGCAACACGCCACCGCTGCGTTCACGCGGACCTGGTCAAAGCTGCAAGAACTACCGTGGGAATCAGTCTTCAAACCCGAATATCTGGCAACGGGAGCTCGACGGATCAGAAAAACGGCTGGCGTCGGCGTCCGGCTAATGATTTGGACGCCTGTCTGTCTGCTGAGTTTCGCAGTCGCTGTGCTGCTGGTCACTCAGTTCGCGTCGTGGAAAGTTTCGATCATTGACCGGACTGCAAACAGAATTGAAGGAGTGTCCGGACGCTTCGCATTCCGGGCGACGGGTTCCGTCTGGCAACAAGGCGCGTCCGTCGATCTGGCCGAATCGGTTCGCGATGAACTCTCTATGACATTGCGACCGAACGTTGCTGCCGATCGAGAATCCGACGAGCACAACCTGACGGTTTCACTGGCCAGCATGGAGTATCGGACGACATCAAGATTTGGGGCAGACGCTGGCCTCTTCGATTCAGGCACAATTCTGGAATGGATGGATTCGATCGGGATCGATGGTGACAGCGAGGCCGTGCAGCGCGAGGCGCAAGCTCTGACCGACGTTGTTTACGAAGTTGCACAGGATGATGAAAAAGGTGTTACGCCGGATCGTGAAATTGGACGACTGATCGACAGAGATGTCTTCCGGGCCATTCGCACCTCGTCGAGTTCCAGTGTAATGATTAACGGAATCCCCGACGTGATCCCCATGGCCGTGGCCTGCGCGGCGAGCGCCATTTTGTGGCTGGTCGGGATTGCGATCATCATCGTGAACGCGTTTCGGGCGCCGGTATCCGGTGAAGATGCCAACCGGAAACCTCGGCTGACGCTGCTTGTGACAACGGCGACCATCCTGACCCTCTGGACTCTGATCGGATATCTCGCTCGCCCACTCGTTGCGACGCACCTGCCACGAGCGCTGGCGCACGAGTTCCCAAAAGAGTTCTCCGTACACGATCCCTCCGCAGCCCTGATTGCGGACTTGATCATCTGCGTCGTCTGGACCGTCGGCGTGCTGGTTGTCACGTTGCCTGCCTGGGTCCTGTGGCGAAATCGAAGCCCTCGGCCACTCGAAGTTCAAAACGCCTTGGACGAGGCGACATCCGCTGTCGAAAGCCAAGAGCCAGCCGAGCCGGACCCAACACCCAGCCCGGAACAGCCGACCGAAGATCGCGATGCAGAATGACGTCGAAAAATGTCCGAAAAAATGTCCGAAACTACTTCCTTAGGATCAGTCCCGAAATAACTTCCCGATTTCCGTTGCCTTGTTTGCCCCGAAGCCGCAGGCGATGGTGTTTTGAATGCGTGCCAGCGTCTGAAACGCGGGCGCCTTCGGCTTCCGGTCAAACAAGGAACTTATTTCAGGACTATTCCTTACCGTGGCTCCGCACGGACTGCCCCGACCGGGCCGCCGCCGTTAAGAATTCTCAGTTCCAGCATTTGCCACCAGCTTTAGCTGGTGGAACCGTCGAGGATTGTGGTCAAACAGCCGGCTTTAGCCGGGCTTCACTTGTGGCTTCAGCCAGTTGACTAACTCCGCGACGGAAAGTCCGGCTGAAGCCGGCTCACCAGATTGTCCATTGCTCAGACACCACCGGCTAAAGCCGGCGGCAAATACAAGGAGAATCCGGCGGTGAAATATCCTTAACGGGGTGGCCCGGTCGGGCATTCCGCACGGAGTGCGGAGCCTATCTGAAATCGGGAACTTGTTTTGGGGAAATCCCTTTGAGTCTAACGTCGTCAAACATGCGCGCCGTACGCACGCTTTCGCATCTCACGCAAAGACGCGAAGTCGCAAAGATTGAATTACAAAACTTTGCGTCTTCGCGCCATTGCGTGATTTTTTCTTCGGCCACGGCTGTGCCGCTTCGGGAACACTTCGAGCATCAGTCCAAGGCCATCATCATCTGAATCGAACGTGTAAATCGTGTCACTTTTTGCATCAGTTATAGCCACAAAAAACACAAAAACGCACAGAAAGTTCAAAGCTGATTCTTCGTGGCTTTTTGTGTTTTTCGTGGCCATTTCCGAGCATGATTGGCCGGTCGGAACCGGCCCAGCGATCAACTCGGTTTCGCACCGCGGGTAATGTCCCAGCCCAAGAGAGCCGACAGAGATGCAACCTGCGCGTCGATGTCAGCGGGCCGGATGTCAGCTTGCTCTGCGGCCCGTTCGATGTGATCACGCGGAATCGGTTCCAGCGGATCGAGGTAGGGGGCAATTCCGTCTAGGTCCTTCGTCAGCACGATACGCCCGAATTCGGAGCGCAGCCTGCCAAGTGCGACACGGTGCTCGTTCCGCTGCTCATCCGTCAAACTTGGATCGGCGGCCCGCTGGGATAGCAGTTGGCGCGTGGACTCGTCCGGCCAGTTGTCGGCCAGCTCACGCATCGCGGTTTGTCGCACATACTCGTCTTCGTCGGTTTTGGCATGTCTTGCGATTGCCGACCGTGAATTCTCATCTTTCCATGAGCGCGAAAGTACTTTGACGGCACCCGAACGGATTCCATATTCCTCGTTCTCAAGAAGCCGTTCACATAATGAACGTTCCGAAACTACTGTCAAAAGGAATTGAGACCAATACAACTTTCCGGCGGCTGATACCGATGAAACAGATACGATTCGCCCAACCCGGGTAGCGAAACGTCTTGTGGCCACCGGCCCTGCATTGCATCACTTGCGTCAATGACAGCGATAAAGACGGAATAAATATCACCTTCGCCGTTTGATTGAGCCTTAAACACAGCCACGACTTGATTTAAAACTGCGTAGATGGCGTTGGTCACACTGGTATGTACTCGTCCCTCCGATAGGCAATAAATCGATAATGGAAGCTCAGGTAGCATTGTTGTCATATCCCACGTTTTCAAATCTGTCCTTTTCACCAAACGCTCAGCGATGCGGCCGACAAACTGTGCGTCGATTTGGCCGCAGATAAGCCGCAGGACCTCGCGCCAGTCATCGTCAGCAGCAGCGGGTTGCGTGCCAGTTGTCCGATCGAATTAGAATTTTCAATCGCCTTGGCCAGTCGCTCCCGTTTGGGCTGAGCTTCGTCCTGTTTGTCGAACGTGATCTCGTGCCACCGGTCGAGGAAGACGCCGATCTGATCTTTGTCCAGGTCCTGCAGCATGAAGTGGCGGAACTCGGCATCGCGCAATCGTTTTGGCTTGTAGCCGACCACGCGTGACGTGAGCACGATCCGAACCTGCTTGTGGTCATTGCTGAATCGGTGAATGTCGTTGACCACGAGCTCGCGTTCCGCCGGGTCAAACACCTCGTCCAGCCCGTCCAGCAGCAGCACGACCCGGTCCGACTGCTCCAGCAGGTGGTTCAGCGTGTGCTGGTTCAGCCGATGCCAGGTCGACGCCTCGTGCAGGTATTTCGAGAAACTCTTGCCGTTTGCACATTCCCAGCGGTTGTACTCTCGGAGTTCGATCAGCAGCGGCAGCGGTTGCGTGTACCGTAGGTTGGCGTCGTCGATCCGAGCCCATCGCAGCGCGAGAAACCGCAGCAGCGACGACTTGCCCGAACCGGGATCGCCCAGCACGACCAGACGCTGGATGTGAGCCGAACGCGCTAGCGTCGGGCGCGTTTTGGAAGTCGTCGCGTCGCCCAGGCACGCGGCTAACGCCGTCGGCTCACCCACAACTTCCAGGACCGGTTTCGGAGGCTGATTGACGTACGCCTGCCGCCGCTCGTTCTGCAGCGTTTCGGATTCCTTCACCTATTCGGCGTCCAGCTCACCGGCTGCGGCCAGCCGTTCCAGGTGTTCCTTCGGGACTTCCTGCAGCTGCGGATCGTACTCGTGACACTCGCGCACCGACTGCGGCACAAACACGCTCCACAGCCGGTCGTCGCTGTAGTACGCCCCGGTCGCGTCGAGGCTGGCGAAATCAAGGTTGTCATACCGCTCGACGAGCGCCTCGCGGTAGGTCTCCAGATCGAACTCCGGGGGAAGCCCGGCGATTTCTTTAAGAGCCGCGGAGTCCTGAACCTGGGCGAGGGACGCAAACGTCTCCTTCAGTTCGGTCGACGACTGGCGAATCTCGCCCACCTTCTTCGTGAACTGCTTTGCAATGAACTGCCAGGAGAACCCGTCCGGCAGCGAGTGCGCACCCTTCAGTTGCTTCCAGGCCGAGACAAAAGTCTTCGGGTCGAGGTGGCTGTCCGGTTCCAGGAACAGCGACGCGATCGCGCCTCGAACCTCGTCCTGCATGGTGAATCGCCGCACATCCTCGACCCAGTCGGCAAGCTCCTCGTCCTCGATCTCCGCCCGGACGAGTTCGCCCTCGATCAGCTCCAGCAGATCCTTCAAGGCAAGTCCGGTGGCTTTGCTGAGCGGAGCCTTGTGGACGACCAAGAAGACGCTCTTGAAGCACTGCCCGACGTAGCTCTTCGCCGCGTCGTTCGTGATGTCTTTCGCCAGATCCTCAAGAATCGGGCGAAAGACGAACTGTCCCACTGCCCAAACTGTCAGCCACTCAATCATCTGCAGCTCCCAACTACCAAACGCCGCGTGAACACCGGACCACATACGATGTGAACAGGAGTGTCGTCCGAGCGACATTTCAACGAGTTAAGGGCTGTACTTGCCAGAGTCCGCTCCAGGTTGCCCGTTTGAAAAGTAAGGCGAAACGTGAGTGAGGGGCTCATCCCTCGCTCACGCGTCGGGTTACCTTGTCATTCGATTCTCAGGCGGCCTGCCAGTTGCCTCACTTCCTGAGAAGCTCGACCATCGCCTGGCCCATGGCTTCGCCGATGTTCATGTAGGTCTCGGCGTTGCCGCTGTAGTGACTGCCGGAGCTGCCGCCTTTTGACAATGGGTGGCTGTAAACAGTGGCGACGTTTCCTTTGAACTCAGGATGCTTCCCAGACTTGCCATCGACCGCGAGCATGGCATCGAGAATCTTTCCGCCACCGTCGGTCGCTCCCTTTTCGGTTTGACCCAGCGAGGCGCAGACGAACTTTGCGTGGGGGGCGTTGAAGTCGGTGCGAAGCTGTTTGATGAGATGAACAAGGTTCCTCTCGTACCGGCTGGAAAGTGCGGTACTGCGGCTGTCCCGATCACCCTGCCACCAGAAGAATCCGGCGATCTCGTATTCCTTCGCGCCGGGGTAGTACTCATCGAGTTCACTCAGCACGCTTTTCGCTCGGGCGATATCTCCGTCGTACTGCATGCCGGCGTACCATTTGATCTTCTTCGGCTCGGTGCCTTTCTCCCAGCGTTCGGGAGTTCCCTTGTAACCGGGATGGATCCAGGTGACTCCTTTGGCATCGGTAAACTCGAAGCCCTCGCTACCCGGCGGCAGCAAGTCCCAGCCGAGAGCGCGATTGCCGATGCAGCTTTTCAGAAGCATCACCGGGGCATCCGTCACGTGCCCGACATGGTGTCCGATGCCGATCTCAGGGCCGATGTTGCCTCCCTTGATGGTCAGCCACTCGCTGTTGGAGACTCTCATGCCACCCAGGCCGCTGCCCATGACGCGGACGTTGCGGACATCCTTTCGCACAGTCCATTCGCCGTCGTCGTCGATCAGGTAGGGGTACAGCTTTTTCTCATTCACCGCGTGCGTGAGCGAGCCCTCAGCTTCTCCCTTGGACGGGTTGACCTTGCCGAACCCCAGCATGTTCGACTGACCCAGCAGAATGTAGACCTGAACCGGCTTGTCCGCGTCGGCAGACTTCCCGTCCGGATCAGGCAGTTGGTCCGCAGCGTCTGCCTTTGCAGCAGAAAAAAACACGGCGGCAGTCGCCAGAAGCGTAGCCAGCAAGGTAATGTCGTGACGCAGGCGTTTCTGGAATCGCATTGAACTTCCTGTGAGTTAGATGGAAACTGCGTATTCGCTCCCGGCGTGGCGACTGCTGCCTGGGCGGCAAGGTTTTTTTCGGCAGACGTCAGGTTACAAGCAACGCAATGCTCAATCATCCTGCTCCACGCCATTGTGCGAAGTGCTGACCAACTTTCTGAGGATGCCATGAACAGAACCTCGAACTTCTCGGCTATCGGCACATCCGTCGTGGCACATGCTCTGCTCCTTGGCGGATTGACGACGATTCATTTTTCGCTGGAGGAAGGGCTCCCAGACATCGTTCTCGAAACGGTCTTCGACGACGAACGCGAGCAGGAAGAATTCACCAAAGAACTCGATGACAATACAGAGATTGCAGAGACTCAGAATTTCACCGCTGGTGGAATGGTCTCGGCAGCAGTCGGTGGCTCCGGCGCTCCGGCGGTGGCCCAGCAGAAGGTGGAGACTTCTGAATCGCTCCAGGAAGTCGACTTCAACGTTAACCCCAGCACGATCGATCTGCCTGGAGAGAATCTGATTGGCCAGGATCTGGGAGTTGGCGAAGTGAGTGGTGAAGTCGGTGCCGTCGTCGATGGTTACGGAGCCGCACTTTCAAGAATGACTCAGGAACTGATTCGCCTCATGCGGACTGAGAAAGTGATGGCAGTCTGGCTGTTCGACGAATCAAACAGCATGAAAGATGACCAGCAGGAGATCTCTGGAGAATTCCACAAGATCTACGCGGAGCTGGGTATCCAGTCCCGCAAGGACAAAACGCTCAAAGACCGCGACAAGGTTCTGCTCACCGCAATCTGTAGTTTCGGCAAAGGTGTCCATGCTCTGACGAAGGCACCGACGACGAACGTCAACGAAATCCGTCAGGCCATCGACAAAATTCCCGTCGACGAAAGCGGCGACGAAAATATGTTCATGGCCATTCAGGAAACGCTCAAGGAGTATCTTCCCAAGGCTCGCAGCCAGAAACGACAACTCGTTCTCATTCTTGTCAGCGATGAATCTCCGTCGGACGCCGGAGACACCAACCTCAGTGACTATGGCCAGATTGAACAGGCCATCGCCGCCTGTGAAAAAGCAAAGACGCCCGTGTACTGCATGGGGCGAGAGGCCACATTCGGCTACCCATACGCCAGCATCCGCTGGCAGGATCCGGTTTACCAGCTGAATCATTGGGTCCGGATTAACCGAGGTCCCGAGACAGCCTATCCCGAGTGTCTGCAATGGGACGGTCGCCATGCTCGAAGCGACAGCCATCCAAGCGGATTCGGACCGTATTCGCAGGTGCGAACGTGCAAGGAAACCGGCGGGATTTTTTTCCTGCTGCCGGGTGAGGAAGAAAGCCTGGCCGGCAAGCCACGACAGCTGGAAGCGAAAAAGTTTCAGTCATACGCCATGAAGGAATACGAACCTCTGCTCCTGCCGCGCCGAGACTACGAAGAACAGCGTGCTGGCAGCAATTTTCGATCGAGCATCTGGGAGATCATCAGAGTCCTGAATCCACACAGCGATCCGAAGTTGAACCTTCACGGCTATCATTTCTCGATTGAGCCCGAGGAATTCGCAAAGCAGGGGGCTCGTGAGTTTGAGCGGGCCAGCTATGCAATGAGTCAGCTCAATAAGGCGGTCACCGTGCTGGACAAGATTCGGTCATTGCGAGCCAAAGAAGATTCACAACGCTGGCGAGCAACTTACGATCTGATCCATGCTCAATGTCTGGCTTATCGAGTTCGGCTGTTTCAGTACCTGCTCGTTCTTGACGAGCACGCTGCCAGCGGACGGAAGCCGAGCGATCCTAAACACAATCGATGGCATATCCACGGAACCGGCAAGCGGCTCGATCCAACCGAAGAGCAGTACGCACGGATTAAGACTGCATTCAATCTCAAAGATTCGCGAGAAGAATACCTGGCACGCATCAAGAGCGAGGTACAAAAGTCAGACAAGGCGTTTGAACTTGTCGACTCAGAACACGCAGGCACTCCCTGGGCCGCTCGTGCACGCTGGGATCGAGGGCGAAGATATGGCTACAGATTCACTTCGCATTTCCACGACCCTCGCTATGCCGAAGTTGGAGGGAAAGGAAAACGCATCGTCATTCCCAAGTTCTAAGCTCAACTACCGTCATGCCCGCGAAGGCGGGAACCCAGTTTTTCGAGCGTTTCTGGATTCCCGACTTCGCGGGAATGACGGATTCGCAGCAGTAACTGACGTCATCAGGTTGATTCTCAACTCGGATTACTCGATCAGAAGCACGCCGTAGACCAGAAACTTCGGCAACGTGATTTGAAGGAATTGAGATTCCAGACGAACGTCGAGCAGCGTTTTCTCAGCAGATTCGGGTGTCAGGAATTTGACACTTGAAACGATCTCACCTTTCGGCAAACGGATTCGCACTTTCGATTCCGGCACGGCGATCGGTTTCTCGTCCGAGATACCTCGCCCGGCGCTCGGCTTGCCGTTTTTGCCACGAGGCGGTTCTTCGCGGTTGTAGTTCACAAAGTGAATTGCCAGTCCTTCGCCAGATGCAGGACGGCTTGCTGAGACTCGCACGGTGTACGGCAATTCGAATTGGCTGCGCTCTCTGCTGGTGATGATGGGCTGGGTGACGGGTTGTTCAACGCTGACGACGTGCGAATATCTGGTAAGCAGCTCATCCGTGGCGAGATCGTCGGGCACGACGTCAAACAGAACGTGCTCGTCGAGGAGTTTTGTTCCGATCTCTCGAAACTGCTCAACGGACTCGACGTTGCCCGAGTGAACGGCCTTGCGAGGGAACAGCAGTGCGACTTCGGCGTGCGAGCGATTCGCTCGGTAGATCGCGTCGTGCTTCTTGATGAACTGATAGTACTGAGCGATCACTTTGCGAGCCTCGGGATCCGTGAAGCGAGTATAAAAGCCCATCGGTGCTCCGCCGTTGGCAGCGAGTTCGGCGATCGCGGCTCGGATGCGCGTGCTCTCGTACTTGCCGAGTGTGTACGGCTTGTCGTCGAACGATCCTCGAATGAATCGAGCCTGCAGAGTTGCATCCCCGAGGAACCGGTTTTTCAGATCAGTGAAGTACGCCGCCGCGCCGGTGCTGTACCACAGGTAGTCCTCGCCCTTGCCCCACAGTTCGGCCGGCATCAGGCTGCGTTCGTCGCCGCGGATCGGAGTGATCTTTCCGAGATGGTTCCATTGAGCCGTGATCAGATCTGGCTTCAACGAGCGTCCGTACTTCAGAAAGACTTCGTCAAAGACCTGCTTGTTCGAAATCTGCGACCAGCGCAGCATCTCGCGTCGCAACGGAGTCGATTCTTCCGGCTTGTGCCAGTAGACGATCTCTTTGAACTCGTGCGTTGCCAGGTCTACGATTTCGAACTGCTGCTTGAGTTTCGCCGCTTCGTGCCGCTCGGAGAGGTAATTGCGGAAGCCACTCTGGCAATGCTCGCACAGGCAATTGTGCCGATAGAAATAGTTGGCGATGTAACCGTCGACGCCGCGTTCGATTCCGCGTTTGACCAGAGCTTTCATGACGGTCTGCCAGTGAGGATTCCTCAGGCACGCCCAGTACTCGTGCATGCCGCCGATGCCGTAGCCCTTCTGGCCGATCGGTTTTCCGTCCGGACCGATCTCCAGCAGCTCGATCGGATCTTCGACCGGCTTCGGTCCAAGTTCTTTCTCGTCCCAATGATTTTTGTAGAAGTCAAAGAAACCCGTCGGGCCGTTGTCACCCTCGATGTCCCCGACGAGGAACTCCACGTTGAAATGCCCAACGACTTTGACGCCTCGTTTGCGGAGTTCGTTGTTCCGTTCTTCGAACCAGCGTCCGCACTCGTCGTGGCCCTTCACCGGGAGGTGCGCCGGATAGCCCTTGTAAGCGTCGGTGTGAGCCAGACTCCAGAAGTGGCCGCCGTAGAATCCCAACTGGACCAGCTCAGGCTCGGCTTCGTCGATGAACTCCAGGTATTCCGGACCGTCATACTTCGCCCAGTGAGCCACCATCCGAGTGAATTCAAGCCTCGGCGGATCGGCGGCGATGATCGAACGACCGCCAACGATGAGTAGAATGATCGACACTGAATGTGCACAGAGAATTTTTCGGCACATGCTGGGAGTCCTTGCGGTAGATCCATGAAATTGTTGGGCGGCGCGTCGTAGGCTGGAACAAGCTCAGCGCAGTTCCGGCATTCGTAAGTCGAAACTCGCAAAGAGTGCCGGAACTGCGCTGAGCTTGTTCCAGCCTACGTAAACCGTCACTGATGCGTTCGGGCTTTGAAGCATAGCCAGGCTGCCCCTCAGAGGAAGCATCGGCGCGATCTGTCGAACCCCGGTAATCGCCCGAGACCGTCCGACGTGAAAACTTTCCACAAGAGGCCAGGACACCTCGATCACAATGTCGGATTGCTCAGGCGCATCCGCACTGACGTGGTAGATTCCGGCGTTACAGTTTCTGCAGACTTCCCAGACTCAATGCTATCGCGTGACAACTATTGATGGTTTTTGAAAGAAACTCGTCACACGCCCCTTGAAAATCTGATCGCGATTTGGAAGACTGCGAAGATTAGAATATCTGTAATGAAGCAGGGAATGCGAAAATGCTGCTCGGTGAACGTCGAACACAGATTCTGAAACACATCGAACAGCAGGGTTTTGTGTCACTTCAGCAACTCGTTGACCATTTTGAGATCAGCGAGTCGACGGCGAGACGGGATGTGGAGTATCTCGACGGAATCAGCAAGGTTCAGAAAACGCGAGGCGGAGCGGCTTACATCGGGGAATCGATGACCTCGTTCGAGGAACGGACGGTCGCCGCTCTGAAGGAGAAGAAGGAGATCGCCCAGGCGGTCGCCGGAATGGTCGAGGCCGGGGAAGTCGTGCTGCTGGACGGCGGGACGACGACGCTGGAAGTGGCTCGGCAGTTGATCGGGCGGTTGCTGACGGTGGTTACGAACTCGGTTCCGATCATCAACCTGCTGTTCAATCAGCCGGGGATCGAGCTGATTTCAATCGGCGGGTACGTGTATCCAAACACGGGAGTCGCTCTGGGCCCAATCGCTCAGGCGGCACTCAAGGCGGTTCATGCCAGGCGACTCATTATGAGCGTCGGCGGGATCACCGAAGCAGGATTGTTCAACAGTAACTCGCTGCTCGTGGAGACCGAGCGGCAAATGATGGAGTCGGCGGACGAGGTTTGGGTTGTCACTGACAGCGGCAAGTTTGGCCGTTCGGCACTCGCTCGCCTGGCACCGCTCGACTCGATGGATCGACTGATCACGGACGATGGGTTGGATCCCGAATGGCGGCTTCGGCTTCAAGATGCCGGGGTGGAAGTGGTGGAGGTCGAGGGTCGAGGGACAAGAGTCGAGGGGCAGGAAGTTGTCGCTCTCAATTCCTGAAGTCTACTCATTCCTGAAGTCCACTCGTTCCTACGCTCCGCGTGGGAACGCCTCAACGGACGCTCTGCGTCCTGCCGGAAAAATCCGTTCGACTTTTTCACGACAGAAGTCGTGCTCAGGACGCGGAGCGTCCAGCATCGCGTTCCCACGCAGAGCGTAGGAACGAGGCATATGCGTGGGAACGAGAAGTAAATCACTCTCCGTGTTGATTCAGCACGGTCCTGATACACAGTCTGAGTAGCGATCCATCATGAGCAGCACTGCACCAGCCCTTGACTCTCGACCCTTGTCCCTCGACCGATCGCAGATCGAACGCGTTGTACGCTCCGTGTTGCAGAAGCAGCTCGGCCCGGCAGCGAACGTCAAACCGAATCCGCTGGTCGTAAACATCAGCGCTCGCCACGTGCACCTTTCGCAGGAGCACGTTGAAGTTTTGTTCGGCAAGGGAGCGGAACTCGAAGTTCACAAGTGGCTTTACCAGGACGGCTACTTCGCCTCGAAGCAGACCGTTGCGGTTGTCGGACCTCGACGCCGCATGCTGCCGGAAGTTCGGATTCTGGGACCGGTTCGTCCCAGTCAGGTCGAACTGGCTTTTACGGACGGCATCTCACTGGGCATCGATCTGCCGGTACGGATCAGCGGCGATCATCACGACACACCGGGCTGCACACTCATCGGCCCGGCCGGAGTTCTGGAGCTTCCGTCCAGCGTCATTCGAGCCATGCGGCATGTCCACATGGGACCGGCAGACCTCGAGTACTACGGCGTCAAAGACGGCGACGTCATGGACCTTCGCATCGAATCCGAAGGCTGCACGACCGTGCTCGAAGACCTGAAGATCCGAGCCGGCGACGACATCAAGCTGGAAGTGCATCTCGACACGGACGAAGGCAACGCGACGCGGCTCGACAAGGCGACGAAGGTCGAGCTGATCAAGAAAGATTGCGGCTGCGGCTGTGACGGCAAGAGTAAGACTTGCGGAAGTTAATCGTTTGCGACGAGCGAGGCTCTGACTAACGACTGACTGAAGTGGTTTGTCGAAGTCTGGCTCAAACAGTTTTCCAACTATCAACCACCAACTTTTTTTCTGGAGATTCCAAATGGCTAAGGCTATGGAAGCCCTCGGTATGATCGAGACCAAAGGTCTTGTCTGCATGATCGAGGCAGTTGATGCGATGCTGAAATCAGCCAACGTTCAAATCGTCGGCTGGGACAAAGTCGGTAGCGGCCTGGTGACGTCATTCGTCGTCGGCGACGTTGCTGCTGTCAAAGCTGCTGTCGATGCCGGTGCAAGTGCCGCCAGCAAGATCGGCGAAGTCGTCAGTGTGCAGGTCATTCCTCGTCCACACGAAGAACTGGCTGCCGTCCTGCCAGCCGTCAAGGCGTCCAAATAATTTGATCGTGAGCCGCTGATGGTCTACACGAAATCAGAAACGTCCATCAACGACGCACGTTATCAACAACTCACATTCAACTATCAAAACCAAGTCAGGATTCCCATGAAGGGTGAAGCAATCGGTCTCATCGAGACCAAAGGTCTGGTTGCCCAGATCGAAGCGGCCGACGCCATGCTGAAATCAGCCAACGTCGCGCTTGTTAAGCAGATTCAGATCGGCGGCGCTTACGTGACAACGGTCGTCTCCGGTGACGTCGGCTCGGTTCGAGCTGCCGTTGATGCTGGAGCGGCTGCTGCCACTCAAACCGGCGAACTCGTTTCCGCTCACGTCATCGCACGTCCGGATCCCAGCACGCTGGCAGCGTTTGTTTAAGTAGTCATTTCAGAGCCAGCACGGAGGTGCTCATGAAAGTTCTTGTCGCCAATCTGGGTTCTACGAGTTTCAAGTATCGACTCTTTGATATGTCGACCGAGCAGCAGCTTGCTCGCGGCGGCATCGACAGGATCGGACTTGAAGACAGCAACTGTTCGGTTGAGATCGGTGATTACAGCGACGAACGAGTCGCCAACATCCCCGATCATGCAGCGGCGGTAACGCTCTGCCTGGAACAGTTGTCGGATCCGGAGCACGGATGTTTGAAGGATGCTTCTGAGCTGAAGGGGATCGGTTTCAAAGCCGTCTTCGCCGGCAAGCTCAGTGGAGTGCGTGTTGTGGACGACACGTTGCTCACGCGGATGGAGGAACTTGCGGATGTGGCTCCGGCTCACAACCCGCCTTATGCAAAGGCCATGCGTCAGCTTCGGCAGGCGTTTCCGAGCATTCCTCTGGTCGCGGCTCTGGAGACAGGCTTTCACGAAACGATTCCGCCCGAGATTCGTGCCTACGCGGTGCCTTTCGAATGGCAGGATAAATACGAAACGAAACGCTGGGGGTTTCACGGAGCGAGTCACCGATTCATCGGCGGTCGCATCGGTGAGATTCTTGGCAACGATGATTTGAAAGTGATCTCGTGCCATCTGGGCGGCAGCAATTCGCTGTGTGCTCAGCGAGGGAACAAGTCGCAGGCCAACAGCCTGGGCATGAGTCCTCAGACGGGACTGCTTCACAATAATCGAGTCGGTGACTTCGATCCGTACGCTTTGCCGCTAATCATGCGGCTAAGCGGAAAGTCGATGCAGGAACTGCTGGACGAGATGTCGACCAACGGTGGGCTTCTCGGCTTAAGCGGACTCAGCAGCGACGTACGGGACCTCGAAGAAGCCGCTTCGAACGGACATGAACGAGCCGACTTTGCTCTGAAGGTTTTTGTCGCCTCCATTCGTCAGTACCTGGGTTCTTACCTGGTCGTGCTTGGCGGAGCCGACGCGATCGTCTTCACGGGTGGAATCGGTGAGAACAGTCAGCGGATTCGTCGAGAAGTTTGTGCCGGTCTGGATTGGGCGGGCATCAGTCTCGACGAAGAAAAGAACGGAGCTGTCGAACGGGACGCGGAAGTCTGCATCTCGGCCGACGGATCAAAGACACAAATCTGGGTCGTCCCGACAAACGAAGAGATCGTCGTGGCGAGACAGACGGTTGAGGCCGTTGGTCAATAAGACTGACACCACTTCCTTCGCGTCTTTGCGTCGTCGCGTGAACCTTCTTGAGTTCTCACGCGAAGGAGCGAAGTCGCGAAGAACCAAGGAAACATCATGTTCCTCGCAAAAGTCACAGGCAGCGTCGTTTCGACGCAGAAGGTTCAGCAGATGGTCGGGCAGAAACTGCTCGTCGTCGAACCTCTGCGTGTTGACGAGAAGAACAAAAAGAGCCTGAAGGGAACCGGTCGAACATTCATCTGCGTCGACACCGTCGGTGCAGGAGAAGGCGAGACGGTTCTCATCGTGCAGGGATCAAGTGCCCGTTTCACGGAAGACACAAAAATGCTGCCCATCGACGCCGCCATTATCGGCATCGTGGACAGCGTCGAATCTCACGGAAACAACGTTTTCAAGGGATCGAACTGAAGCCCAGAAAACTTGTTCCTACGCTCCGCGTGGGAACACACCGTCGGACGCTCCGCGTCCACAGAACAAGGGACGCAGAGCGTCCAGGCAGACGTTCCCACGCAGAGCGTAGGAACGAGTAGAAAACACAACGCGATCAACGGTGCGTCAAGACGCACCCTACTGATAAAGGCCAGTGACCAATGACAGCCGTTTCGACCGAACAGACAGTTCGCACCGTAGTACAGGAAGTACTCGCACAGCTTGCAAAGTCGAATGGAGTCGCGTCGAACAATGGACACTCAAACGGTGACTGGGGCGTTTTCAACAACGTTGATGACGCCGTCGCCGCTGCTAACGATGCCTTCGAGAAGCTGAAGTCAGCCTCGATGGAAGACCGCGACAAGGCGGTTCAGATCGTCAAAGATATCTGCTTCGACCAGTCAGAAGAACTCGGAGCCGCAGAGCTGGCGGAAACGAAGATCGGGCGACTCGATCACAAGATCGAAAAGCTGCAGATCATCAAACGAGTGCCGGGTATCGAGTACCTGAAGTGCGACGCGGTCACTGGCGACCACGGTCTGACCGTCACCGAGTACGCTCCGTTCGGAGTCATCGGGTCGATCACTCCGGTGACGCACTCGCTGCCGACTCTGGCTGCTAACTTTGTGAACATGGTCGCCTCCGGCAACACGATCGTTGTGAACCCTCATCCGAGCGGTGCGGGTATCGCCTGCGAAGGTGTGCGACGTTTCAACAAAGCCATCTACGAAGCCATCGGCATCAACAACCTGGTCACGATCATCGGCAACCCGACGATCGAATCAGCCGACGAAATCTTCCACCACCGCGGCGTGAAGCTGCTGTGCGTGACCGGCGGCCCTGCCGTTGCACGAGCCGCCCTGGCCAGCCCCAAGCGAGCGATCGTCGCCGGGCCGGGTAACCCCCCCGTCGTCGTCGACGAAACCGCCGACATCGACAACGCTGCTCGGTCGATCGTGACCGGAGCCGCTTACGACAACAACCTGCTATGCATCGGCGAAAAAGAAGTCTTCGCCGTCGAGTCGATCTTCGATCAGTTGATGGACTCAGTCGGCCGCAGCGGCGGTTACCGGCTAAACGCTTCGCAGATCGACGCTTTGTCAAAAGCAGCCTTCTCGCCACCGACCGAACCGGGCGGCCACTGGATGCTCAACCGCGATCTGGTTGGCAAAGACCCATCGGTCCTCGCCGCGGCGATCGGCCTGACGGTTCCAGCGAACACACAGATTCTCTACGGCGAAACGGACACGTCGAATCCGTTCGTTCCCGAAGAACAGATGATGCCGTTTGTCCCGTTCGTCCGTGCCCGCTGTGCCGATCACGCGATCGAAATGGCACTCGAATTCGAACACGGCTTTCGTCACACCGGAATCATCCACACGACCAACGTGAAAAACATGACCAAGATGGGCCGACTGATGGAGACAACACTCTTCATCAAAAACGGACCATGCGGAGCAGGACTCGGACTCGGCGGAGAGGGCTACCTGAGCTTCTCAATCGCCACTCCGACCGGCGAAGGAGTCACCAACCCACTGACATTCACCCGACAGCGTCGCTGCACGCTCGTGGATGATCTTCGGATCATTTGAGAATGACGAATCACCGTAGGGTGCGTCTCGACGCACCGATCACCACAGGGCGGTGCGTCAAGACGCACCCTACGAAAACGACATGCAATTAGCTGAAATCATTGGCCGAGCCACAGCAACCGTGAAGCACTCATCAATGGATGGGTGGCGGTTGTCGATCGCGCAGCCTTTGGGGGCGAGCGGTCAGGATGATGGCGATCCCGTCATCGTGATTGATGAACTCGGAAGCGGACGCGGCGACAAAGTAATGATTACGAGCGACGGAAAGTACATAACGGAAATCGTAGGAACGAAGGCGTCGCCTATACGGTGGGCTGTTCTTGGGATTGCAGATTGAACCGTAGGCTGGGTCATGACCCAGCAATGCGACAAAGCTGGGTCTCGACCCAGCCTACAAGATTGGACGCGGATGATGAGGCATCTTGTCGCTCCGCGACCCAGCCATTCTGGCTGGGCCACCCAGTGAGCGGCAGTGTTGCCCTTTCTCTCAACTCTCAACTCTTAACTGAAAAACATGACTCAACAGGTTCTCATCGAGCAGATCGTGGCGGAGGTAATGAGGCGACTCATGCCAAACGCTTCTTCTGCGCCGGCGAGTTCCGAAACGAATAACGGACAAGCGACTCAACTGGTTGAGTCGGTTATCACCGCCGAAGTGCTGGCGGAAAACGGTTCAGGACGATCGGACATTACCGTCGGCCCGCGAGCGATCGTGACGCCTTCGGCTCACGACTGGTTGCGACACCACAAAGTGAAATTGATTCGCGGAGCGACTGCGACAACGGCTTCGTCAGCGAAGACATCGGACCGGCTGGTGATTGTTCACTCAGCCGACCAGACAGTCGATCGTGTCCTGGACGACGCGAGTCGACAGTCAAACGGCGGATGGAATCGAAACAGCGTCGAGTCTGCTGAGCACGCGGCGAAGAAAGCAATCGGTGAATTCAGACGCGAAAGCTCGCGAGTGATCGTGGTGCTGACTTCCGAACCGGAAGTCGTCGCGTGTCTGGCGAATCGAAATGAGAAAGTGAAAGCAGCAGTCGTCGCGGATGCGGCAGCGGTTGCTCGAGTGAAGTCCGGACTGGGCGGCAACGTCTTTGTGATCGATCCGACCGGACGAAGCTTCTTCGAACTACGCAATATGTTGAGACAGGTCTGAGGACGTAGGGCCGGTTCCTACCGGCCAATAGAGAAACGCAGAACACGGAACGGCCGGTGGGAACCGGCTCTACGAATACGGAAAACAAGCCATGCGAATTGCAGAGATTATCGGGAGGGTGACGCTGAATCGGTGCCATCCGTCTCTGCGTGGAGCGACCTGGAAAGTCGTCGTGCCGCTCGATCGGCAGGGACTTGCTGGAAAAGAATCAGGACGAGGCGAACCGTTTGTCATCTTTGACGAACTGGGGGCCGGCGAAGGATCGCTCGTCGGAGTCAGCGAAGGCGCGGAAGCGGCGGCTCCGTTTCATCCGAATGTAAAACCAATCGATGGCTATGCGGCCGCGATTCTTGATCAAGTGGATTTGGGCTGAGGGTTAAGCGTCGAGGGACGAGAGCAAAGACACTCTCGGCCCTGGACACTGGTCCCTCCGCTCGCAAAGGAAAAACACGATGAGTAACAACCAGTGGAACAGCGGCGTCAACGATCGCTCGCTGAAAGAAGACATCTGCGAAATCGGCCGACGCGTTTACAACAAGGGCTTTGCCGCCGCCAACGATGGCAACATTTCGATTCGCGTTGGCGAAGACGCCGTGCTGTGCTCGCCCACGATGATCTGCAAAGGCTTCATGAAGCCCGAAGACATTTGTGCCGTCGACATGAAAGGCGACCAGATTGCCGGCAAGCGGAAACGCACCAGCGAAATTCTGCTGCACCTGGAAATCATGCGAAACAGGCCGGACGTCAAGGCGTGCGTGCATTGTCACCCGCCTCACGCCACGGCGTTTGCCGTCGCCAACGAAGCCATCCCGCAGTGCATCCTGCCGGAAATCGAAGTCTTCATGGGTGAGATTCCAGTCGCCCCGTACGAAACTCCAGGCGGTCAGCAGTTTGCCGAAACGGTGACTCCTTTCCTGAAGTCTTCGAACACGATCATCCTGAAAAATCACGGCACCATTAGCTTCGGCAAGACGGTCGAAGAGGCGTACTGGAAGACCGAAATCCTCGACGCTTACTGCCGGATTCTGCTGCTCGCTCAGCAGATGGGTCAGGTTGATTATCTGAGTGAGCAGAAGTCGCGGGAACTACTGGACCTCAAGAAGAAGCTTGGCTTCGACGATCCTCGTTTCCACAACGAAGACTGCGACCTGTGTGGCAACAGCGCCTTCCGTGACGGCTACAAAGAAGGCGAAGAACCGCAGACCTGTGCGTTCGAGCCAGCTCCGTCATACCCAGGGTATCTTCAGAAACCAGCCTACGAAGGCGGAGCAACTCCTGCCGACGGTGCCGACAACGACGCTCTCGTGAAGATGATCACCGAGCAGGTCATGGCGGCAATGGGCAAATAGCTCCTTGCTGATTGCCTTAAAAGAAAATGGAACGCAGAGGGTACAGAGGACTCGCAGAGTTACGGAGAGGTCTCCTTTTCTTTGCTCCTTAACTCAGCGAACTCAGCGTTCAAAAATCTAACTAATCGAGATTCCGTCAGGCACAGCCTGACCTACAACGGAGACTCTGATGAAAGTCAGCATAATTGGTGGTGGTGGGCTGGTTGGTTCGTGTGCCGCGAGTGCTCTGCAGTTTGGCGGGATCGTCAATGAGATTGCACTCGTGGATGTGAACCTGGAACTGGCCGAAGGCCAGGCTCTGGACCTTCTTCATGGAGCGTCGCTCACCAGCGATCAGAAGATTTATGGTTGCGGCACTGAAGCGGTCAAAGACAGCGACGTGATCTGCATCACGGCCGGACTGCGACGTAAGCCAGACGAAAGTCGGCTCGACCTGATCAACCGCAACGTCATTTTGTTCCGCAACATCCTGGCCGACGTCAAACAGCACGGCGTTAAGCCGACTGCCAAGGTGTTTGTGGTTTCGAATCCGGTCGATGTTCTGACGTACCTGGCGGTTAAGGATTTGGGCCTGCCAGCCAATCAGGTGATCGGACTGGGAACGGTGCTCGACACAACGCGTCTGCGGAGCATGATGGCTCAGCGACTCGACGTGCCGGCGTCTCAGGTTCAGACATTGATCCTGGGCGAACACGGTGACAGCATGGTGCCCATCTGGTCGGCCGCTCAGATTGCTGGCCTGCCGCTCGATAAGTACCCCGGCGTGACGCCAGCGTTGATCGCCGATGTCGAGAAGAAAACCCGCGGCAGCGGAGCGGAAGTCATCAAGAAGAAAGGCGGAGCCGGCTTCGCTGTGGGAGCGTCCATCGCCGACGTGATTCATTCGATCGCTCTTGATCAACGTCGCATTCTGCCGGTCTCGTCTCTGCAGAACGGAGCGTACGGGCTGCGGGATGTCTGCATCTCAGTCCCGACCGTCGTCGGCAGCCAGGGAGTGGTCAACTGCTACGAAATCGACCTCTGGCCGAAAGAAAAGATGGGCCTGCAGAAGTCCGGCAGCGTCCTGCGAGCCACGCTCGACAAAGTCATGCAGGGCTGACGCTCAGCAGCGAACCGATTAACGTGAAGACCTCGGCGAGCCACATGCTTGCCGGGGTTTTCTTGTGCGCATATTGCGGCACGCCTTGCTTCACTCTTGAAGGAACACATCGTGGACAACTGGTCCGACGGATTTGACGACAACGAGTATCCGGATCCTGATGACGATGACGATTCGGATGACGTTACCCAGACTGTGCGCTGTCCGAATTGCGGCACCGACGTCTACGAAGACGCCGAGCAGTGCCCGAAGTGTGGCGAGTATGTTGAGTTCTCGACGTCCGCCTGGGAGGGCAAATCGTTGCCGTGGGTGATGATCGGGCTGGCTGGGATCGTTGCAGTCATTCTGGTGCTGTCTGGTTGCTGATTGAACGTCGAATAGGACACCAGCTAAACAGGAACT
>Ga0316208_1000364_pt1 | contig 57783 bp, 45 predicted proteins | sample 3monopyrite_MG_FD_204944 | JGI IMG/M metagenome (GOLD analysis project Ga0316208, IMG submission 204944) | Microbial mat bacterial communities from mineral coupon in-situ incubated in ocean water Damariscotta River, Maine, United States -... | ecosystem: Environmental > Aquatic > Marine >... | reverse complement strand
ACGGTGATGATGTTGGTTTCGCCCACGTAATCGGTACATCCGGCACGTCTGGCACATCTTCTATATTGTGTGGTTTCGGTTATTACACCGGGGTTGTAAGTAAGACCCGTTGCTCCTGGAATATGACTCCAAGTGCCTGATGTTCCTGGGCGCGTAATCCAGATAATCTCAAGGTCTCCGCTTCCTCCGGTTGGAGGTGTAACGCTTGTGATTTCGGCTACATCGTACGGACCACAATTGGTTTGGTTTTCTTCAATTTCGCCTGCATCGGTTACATTGCAGCATGGTGTTACTGATACCGTTACAGAACATGTTTCTGTACACCCAGTGGCATCGGTTACGGTTACAGAATATGTTCCTGCGGTAAGATTGCTGATGGATGAAGTGGTTGCGCCATTATTCCAAGAATAGGTGTACGGAACTTGTCCGCCAGAAGCTGAAACAGATGCACTTGCCTGATTTCCATTGGCACAATTACCATCAACCTTAGCACAATCTGCCGTGACACCTGGGTAAATTGTTACGGTGATGATGTTGGTTTCGCCTACGTAATCGGTACATCCGGCACGTCTGGCACATCTTCTATATTGTGTGGTTTCGGTTATTATACCGGGGTTGTAAGTAAGACCCGTTGCTCCTGGAATATGACTCCAAGTGCCTGATGTTCCTGGGCGCGTAATCCAAATGATCTCAAGGTCTCCGCTTCCTCCTGTTGGAGGTGTAACGCTTGTGATTTCGGCTACATCGTACGGACCACAATTGGTTTGGTTTTCTTCAATTTCGCCTGCATCGGTTACATTATCGCAACATGGACCTTCTTCTTCAATTGTCACGCAAACCTCATCAGATGTGCAGCCATTTGCATCTACTACTGTCACACAATATTGTCCTGCACAAAGTTCATCTATTGATGAAGTGGTCATTCCGTTATCCCATAGATATGTATAAGGTGCTACTCCGCCAGAAGCCGAAGCTGTTGCTGTTCCATCGCAACCACCGTTCACGCAATTCTGAATATCGAAGTTGAAGTCTCCTTTACCATTCTGATCTCCAGTGAAATCGAACCAAGCTGAAAGACCGTAGTTTGCATTTTTGTCGTTAGCTGCAATTCCGACCTGAACCGCGTACTGAGGCGCGTTTGAATTCTGGGTGATGTCCAATTCCTGACCTGCCCAATCGCCAAGGCCGATCATTTTGCTTCCTGCGGCAAATTGATAGTAACCCCAATCTTGATAGTTATTACCAACTGTTCCAGCATCACCTTTCCAGTCTCCACCAGTTGATGACCACTGAGACCACGTTTTCTTGTCATTCAGATTAATGTCGATCTGCCATCTCTTATTAGCCTCGGAGGTGTTGTAAATGATACCTGAGAAATGTGCTGTTCCATCTGCATTTTCAACCAAGGTTCCGTTACCACCTTCAAACTTGTATCGTGTCGTTCCGCTGCTAAGGCTATTGAAATAAACTGCGTGAGTTCCGTTCGCATAAGGAACGACTTCACATGCGTTTGAGCTATCGGCATCGCAAGAAACATCGGTGGCGGAGGCATTAATGGAAATGGTAACGTCATCGCAATTCTCACATGGAACAGGCTCAACATCTTCTGAGTTATTTCCTGTTTTACTTGGTGAGGCATGAACCGATGTCATTTCGGGATAACCAAAACCAACGGTTCCGAAAGCGTTAAGGTCAACTACAACCTCATACCAAACCTCATATATCCAATTCGGGTAAGATCCGTTTGGCGTGTAATTCGCATCCGTGGAAGGTGAATTGCTCAAAAGGACATAACCAAATTCATTCAAGTTCTTATCAAGCGAAGAAGTAATGTCAACCACAAAGTTGGCATTACCGGAAATCATTCCTCCGTTACCATCTAACCCAAGACTAGCATAGCCTGAGGGCGCAGAACCATCGGTATCAATGTAGTCCATCTTAAACTCCAGTTGACTTGTACCATTATCATCATACAAAGCAATTTGCAAGTGGTCTGACCCCTTTAAATGATTGAATGTGTGGTTATTTGACGGCCAGCCAATTGTATTGGAACCGTAGGTGTTATCTACAAATGTTGGGGCGAGTGTAATCCGCAGGGTCATCAAACCCGTGTTTGCATCCGTGGACCAAACCGAAGTCCAGATAGATTGGGCATTTACAGTTGCGGCATCGTCTGGGTTTGCAAAGCAAAGCTCTCCTTCAGCGGGAATGTAGCAGTCGATGCCGCAGGGAGGCTCATTATCGCGGGTAAATCGAATATTTCCAACACCGCCCGAATCGTCATAATCAATCTTTATTCTTCTTACACCCGATCGGTTGATTGCAATAGTCTGAACAGAACCATCTCCAGCATCCGCAATCGGAATGTCTGAACCTATTTGACTATTACTTGCATTATAAAGCCTGATCTTTCCTGTCGTTCCATTATCCTTATCTACAAAGTCCAGCGATGCAACGGTAACATCCTCATCAAAATCGAAATACATTTTGCCGCCATCCGGTGTATCGTCAACGTCCGTTGAGTTATACGGAAATATGGCAATATTGCCTATTCCTACTTCTAAATCGGGGTCAGCGGTTCCTGATGCATCGGTATTAAACACCATGACCAAATCAGGATTTCCATCATCAGCATCGGAGCTAATATGGATTCCTTGAACTGCGTATTGCTCAGCAACTAAGGTGCCTGCCGACAAGCCAGCAAAATCAATAACCTCTTGGGCAAGAACATTATTGGTCTGCCAGCCGAAGAGTACGACAAAAAATACAGACTTTAATACGGAGGTAAAGTATTGGTTTATCATATAAAAACGTGTTTATTTTTACTAGTAGGGGTTGACTCAATTTGGGCGCATCTACGCACCAACATTACATCGGTTAATGGTTTTTCGACTATCGACACAATAAAAATTGAGTTCATTGAGTTGCGTATGCCCAATTTAGGACAATGGACGAAGATAGTGATTTGGGTTAAACTCTTGTTTTTCCTCGATAAACGCATTGTTTTTTTCGACCACTAACAAAAACGGGGCGGCCATTTCTGGCCACCCCGCGTAATAAAAGCTTACTGTAAGTACTACTTCCTGATGAGGGTTAGATAACCCGATAACTCTTTGATTCCGGCATCACCATAATCCAATGCTACGGTGTAATAGTAGGTTCCTGCTGGTAACTCAATTCCTGCAGATGTCTTTCCTTCGAAACGTAAATCCGTACCAACACCTTCCCAAACCGAAAGCCCCCATCTATTGTAAACTTTGGCAACAATTACCTCAGCAAGACTGCTTGTAATCCACACGTAATCGTTCATACCATCACCGTTTGGTGTAAGAACGTTCGTAATGATGAAGAACTCTTTTACATCAATTACTTGAGAAGCTGTATCTGAACAACCAGCCGAAGTGCTTACCGTCAGAACTACTTGATATTCTCCAGGGGCTTCATAGTCATTGCTAGGGTTCTGCTCGTTAGAAGTGTTTCCATCACCAAAGTCCCAACTCCAACTAAAGATTGGCGGAACGGTTGATGAATCGGTAAACAAGACTGGCTCTCCTAAGTTGGTGTCGCCATATCCAAACGCAGCATTAGGATATTCCTGAACCACTACTGAAACTTCATCTGTAGCAACCTGATCGCAACCATCATTGGTTGCCTCAACCGAATACGTCATATCCTCAGTAGCAACAACCACGATTGAAGATGTTGTTTCACCTGTACTCCATAGATAGTTATCTCCACCTACGGCATTAAAGTAAAGCGTATCGCCAACACAAACAACCGTGTCTGGAAGAAGCGTTATTTCTGCTTCTGGCCCTGCCACAACTTCAATCGTTACGGGCTCAGATGTAGCGCTACATCCAGCAAAGTTGGTTACCGTTACAGAATAGGTTCCTGCTTCAGTAACTGTGATTGACTGTGTGGTTTCTGCATTGCTCCAAACGAAATCGTTACCGAAAGGAAGGCCACTTGCTGTAAGAACAACCTCATCACCAGCACATAGACTAGGGTTACCATTGACCTGAATCTCAGCGGTTGGAGTAGGCAGGAATCCAATAGGTAAGGAAGCTGTTGCAGAACATCCCAGCGGATTAGTAACCGTAACGGTGTAAACACCAGTTTGTGTTACCTCAATACTCTGAGATGTCTCGGTGGTATTCCATTCAAAATCGTTTAGGAATGGAACTCCAAGTGCTGTAAGAGTTACAACATCTCCATCGCAGTACGGGAACTCAGAATCTGGAATAATTCCCGTAATAGGTGTTGGCAGCACGGTAACCGTCTGACCAGCTACACCCGAACAACCGTTGGTGTCAATAACCGTAACCGTATATATTCCAGTTGTGGTAACCGTAATACTCTGCGTGGTATCCTGAGTAGACCACAAGTAAGATGAACCTTCTGTTGCGGTAAGAACGACATTCTCTCCATCACAAAATGCTGTTAGGCCATCAGGCGTAATCTCAGGGTCAAATTCTGGGAAGAACTCAATCACTAAGTCATCAGATACACCAACACAACCTGTAACTGTATCTGTTGCCTGAACGAAGTAGGTTCCAGCGTTTGATACTGTAATTGACTGAGTTGTTTGGTTGGTTGACCACAGGTATGGGCCATTGCCAATCGCACTTAGAACAACTTCGCTGCCCTCACAAATGGTAGTTGGTCCGTTTGCTTCAATGCCAATTTCTGGTAATGGATTAGCAACCACCTCATAAGCTTCAGATGTTCCAGAGCATCCATTTCCGTCAATAACCGTTACAATGTATAATCCAGTTGTGTCAACTGAGATAACCTGAGTAGTATCACCTGTGCTCCAAGAGTAGGTGTTAAACAACCCAGTACTAAGGTCAATTACTTCGCCTTGGCAAATTGCACTATCACCATTTGCCTGAATAACAGGAAGTGGTAATTCATGTACTGTAACAACCACACCTGCGGCATCCGCTTCGCAACCGAACTCATTGGTTACGGTTACGACATACAATCCAGACTCGTCAACCGTGATGGCTTGGGTAGTATCTCCGTTTGGAGACCACAGGTATGATTCCCAAGTATCAGCTGCCAATGTCACGCTATCACCTTCACAGAAGGTTGTAGAGCCATCAGGTGTAATAACAGGAAGTGGCGTTGGCGTTGGGTTGATGGTAATTTCAATACTATCCGATCCTAAGCAACCATTTGCATCAGTTACTTCAACCGAATACATGCCGCTTGTTGTAACAGAAATTTGCTGAGAGTTAGCTCCCGAACTCCATTCGTACGTATCTGCTGGAGTAGATGTAAGCGTTACAAGCTGTCCATCACAAGCAACAGTATCTGACGCAGTGATTTCTGGTTGCGGGTTTTGATAGACCGTAATAGTTACCTCCGCAGACAATCCTGAACAACTGTTCTGATCCGTTGCTTCAACTGAATAATCTCCAGCGGTAGAGACCACAATACTTTGCGTTGTATCTCCTGTTGACCAGAGGTAAGAATCAAAAGCACTAGATGTAAGTGTTACGCTATCTCCATCACAGAACTCAGTCAGTCCATCAGGCGTAATGGTCGGAATCGGATTGTCATTAACAACAACCGTAATTCGTGCAGATACGCCATCACAGCCATTAGAATCAACAACCGCTACATCGTAAACTCCTGATGTGAATACGATGATGGACTGAGTAGTCTCACCAGTAGTCCATAAGTAGCTACTGGCAGTGGTGGAAGTAAGAACCACACTATCTCCATTGCAGAATTCTGTTGGTCCACTAGGCGTAATTACCGGAACTGGGTTTGGATAAACCTCAACCTCAACATTTCCGGACTCAGTACTACAGCCATTTGCGTCAGTTCCAATAACTGAGAATAGACCTGACGTAGTAACGGTAATTACAGGTCCGGTAACTCCGGTTGACCAGATATACGAGTCTGCACCGTTTGCAACCAAATCAACAGACCCTCCATCACAGAACTCGGTTGGGCCACCAGCAAATACTGCTACTGTTGGTGGGTTATTAATTAATACTGAAACAGAGGCCGAAGTATCAACGCAACCAAACTGGTTGTCCGCAATTACATAATAGCTTCCTGCCGAATTAACCACTATGGCATTTCCTGTTTCACCCGTACTCCAAACATAGTTCTGACCACCTGTTGCAGTTAACCTCACAGAATCACCATCACAGAATTCAAGTGGGCCATCTGCAATGATGTCAGCATTTGGTAACGAGTAAACCTCGATGGTTGTGAGTGGAGATGTTCCACTACACCCATTTTCATCTGTTACAGTCACCGTATAAGAACCAGACGTGTAAACCGTTATTGATTCTGAAGTAGATCCGTTAGACCATATGTAACCGTTAAAACCAGATGTTGCAGTTAAGGTGACGGAATCGCCAAAGCAGAATTGCTGCGGACCATTGATTGCGACTGTTGGCATTGGATTATCGTAAACAGTTACATCTGTAGTTGCCGAAGCAGACGCACAACCTGTGCTATCTGTAACGGTTACAGTGTAGTTTCCAGATTGATTAACCAAAATGCCTTGCGTGTTGGCGCCTGTTGACCATTGATAAGTAACAAACTCCTGTGTACTCAAATTGACTGTGCCTCCCAAGCAAAAATCCAACGTGTCATCAGCAACAATAGTTGGCATAGGTAACTGATTCACTATCACTATTACATCTGAACTTGTACCAGTACATCCGTTGCCATCCGTTGCTGACACGTTATATGTTCCTGCCTGCCAAACTTGAATAGCCTGAGTCGTATCACCGGTAGTCCATAAATAGCTCTCAGCAAATACAGAAGTAATGCTGATAGTATCACCATCGCATATCTCAACAGTTCCATCAGGAGTTGTTGTTGGATTTGGATTAACATTAACAGTAATCAGGTCTTCTGGTGAAAGAGCTTGACATCCATTTGTATCAGTAACCAAAACGGTATAAAATCCTGTTTCCACAGCATACGTAGTTCGTGTTGTATCTCCAGTATTTGTCCAGAGATAAGATTCAAACTCTTCGGTTGTTGTAAGGAAAATGGTATCCCCCAAACAGAAAGAAGGCGTTCCAATAGTTGTGACTACTGGTTCTGGCAAATCCCAGACTTCTACTATAACTGTATCGGATTGTCCTGGACAACCGTTGCCATCAACAACCGATGCCCAATAAGGACCCGATGCATCAGCAGTAATTGTCTGACTCGTTTCGCCCGTATTCCATGTATAAAATAATGCTGGAGGATTTGGGTTAGGCGAAATCGGCACTAATACCGTTAGGTCAACCTCATCACCATCACAGAAAGCCAACGGACCACCCACCGATATGCTTGGATTAGGATTCGGGTTAACTACGACAGTAATCTCATTCGATTCCTGTTGACATCCATTTTCATCAAAGTTGGTTACCGAGTACGTTCCAGAAGTGAGTACGGTAATTATTCTAGTTGTATCGCCATTACTCCATAGGTAAGCAGCAGACTCTCTAGCAACCAAATCAACACTATCACCATCACAGAACTCGGTTGGTCCTGTTGCAAAGATGAATGAGAATGGTAACTGATTAACAATTACCGTTAAAGGAGCCGATGTGCCAGAGCAACCATTTACATCGGTTGCTTCTACACTGAAGGTTCCAGCAGCGTAAACCACAATGGATTGGGTTGTTTCTCCATTGCTCCATAGATAAGAAGCAGCAAGAGATGAAGTCAAAGTAACGCTGTCTCCATCACAGAATTCCAATGGGCCATCAGGTGTAATAGTTGGCTCTGGGTTTGGATTGACAATTACATCTGCTGTATCGGAAACGCCTGAGCAACCATTAATATTGGTAGAAACTGCCCAATACGAGCCAGACTGTGTAACGGTAATGGTTTGAGTTATTGCCCCTGTATTCCATAAGTACGAATTGCTAAGGGTAACTGTCAAGTCCACGCTTTCTCCATCGCAGAACTCTAAAGGTCCATTAGCAGATAAGCTAGGTGTTGGGTTATTAAACACAGTTACTTCGGTAGTGTCTGAGGTTCCAGAACAGCCTGTTCCTAACGTAGCAGTTACGAAGTAATCACCAGAAGTGAATACCGTAATTGAGCGAGTAGTTGCTCCTGTACTCCAATCATAAGAAGTGGCTAGACTTGAGGTAAGCACAACGCTGTCACCATCACAAAACTCAAGACTACCACCTGCGGTAATTACAGGAGTTGGGTTATTATTAACCGTTACCTGAATTGGAGCAGAGGTTCCAACACAGTCGTTGGTATCTGTTACAGTAACCGAATAACTGCCAGAAGTAAATACGGTGATAGACTGTGTGTTTTCTCCTGTACTCCAGCTGTAAAGAGCTGCAGAAGAAGCTGTCAAAATCACACTATCACCATCACAGAAAATAGTAGGTCCGTCTGCAGTAATAGTTGGGTTCGGAGCTGGGAATACTGTGGTCATAACGGTATCAGAATTTGCCTGACATCCATTTGCATCTGTAACCCGTACCCAGAAATCACCAGAACCAGTAACATTGATGGACTGCGTAGTTTCTCCATTACTCCATAAGTAAGAAGTTGCTAAGCTTGATGTAAGCGTTACATCACTACCATCACAGAAAGCAAGATCTCCAGAAAGAGAAACCGTTGGTTCTGGAAGATCATTCACGGTAACAGAAAGGTCAGCTGAAGTTCCCTCACAACTATTTCCGTTTGTAACGGTCACAGAATAATTTCCACTTGTTGTAACAACAATTGTTTGAGTAGTTTCTCCTGTGCTCCATAAGTAAGAAGCATACGAACCTGTAGTAAGTGTCACGCTCCCACCATCACAGAAAGTTGTAGATCCAACTGGTGTTACCGTTGGTGTTGGCAATGGATTAACGGTAACTTGAGTTGGATCAGAATCTCCAGCACATCCTTCATCGGTAATTACATTAACGGTGAATACACCAGAAGCCACTACTGTTATTGATTGAGTGGTTGCTCCGTTGCTCCACAAGTATGTGTTACCTGCGGTTGCTGTAAGAATCACGCTATCTCCAGCACAGAAAGTAGTTGGACCACCTGCGGTAATGGTTGGTTCAAATAATGGTGATTCATCAATATTTGTTGTGTAAACAAATACACATGCATTCTGATCAACAAAAGTCACGGTGTAAGAACCTTCACTTAAACCAGAAACATCAGCCGTTGTAGGACCATGAGACCAAGAATACTGATAAGGAGCAAGTCCTCCCGTTGCAGTAAGGTCTATAGATCCGTCTGCCCCACCGAAGCAGGTTACGTCTGTATCAATACTAGAGGCACCCAATGTATCTGGTTCGGTTACCACTCCGTTTGCGTCAGTAGTGCAACCGTTTGCATCTAGAATAGTAACGCCATAATTACCAGGCCCCAAGTTATTGAGGTCTTCTGTTGTCGCTCCGTTAGACCAAGTAAATCCGTAAGCCGTAGTTCCTCCAGTTACGGTCAGCTCGATAGCGCCATTTGCCAAACCATGACATGTTACTGGATCAACAGCTGTGGTTGCTTCTAGTAACGCTGGTTGGGTAACAAGCCCACTTACCGTTTGCTCACAGTTAACTGAATCTGTCACAATTACCTGATATGTTCCAGCTCCAAGACCAGAGATGCTATCTGTTGTAGCTCCTCCAGTTGTCCAGAAATATGTGAATGGCGATGTTCCACCCGAAACAACCGCAACGGCAGCTCCATCATTTTCCTCAAAACAACTTAATCGGTAAGTATTAACCGCTACTGAGAAACCAGCACATGAAAGTTCGTTTACCGTAATCGTTGCCGTGGTTGAACAGTTATTCGCATCGGAAACCGTTACTGTATAAATACCAGGACAAAGGTTAGAAGCAGTCTGTCCTAATTGTCCGTCACTCCATGAATATTGGAATGGCCCTGTTCCTCCACCAGCGGTTGCGGTAGCAGAACCATCGCAAGCTTGGAAAATTTGCTCATCAACCACAACCGTTGAAACTGTCAATAATGGTGGTTCCGTTACCGTAAAACTACCAGATGCCGTACACCCAATGCGATCCGTAACAGTTACCGAATATGGTCCAGCACTAACTCCTGCAATCTGTTGAGTTGTATCCGCTGTATTCCACAAGTATGTGAAAGGAATATTGTTTTGAGAAGTGATTGGCGTTGCAAGAACACTACCATCGTTTCCGTCATTACAACCAACTGGCTGACCAGTAACATTAACGTCTAGGTCGCAAGATGGTGGATTGATAACTCTACTAGTGGTGACCTGACAGCCATTGGCATCAGTAATGGTAACGGTATAGATTCCGGCACAGAGACCGACCGCAGTCGCATCTGTTTGCCCATCACTCCATTGATAGGTGTACGGTGAAGTCCCGCCTGTTGGATTGGCCATTGCCGTTCCATCGCAACCGTTCACGGTTGTTTCATCCGTCACATCCACCGTAACTCCCAGTACAGCAGGTTGGGTGAGTTCAATTGTTTGCTGAACCACACTTCCCTGTGCATCGGTAACGGTTACAACATACGTTCCTGCCGCAACTCCAGTAAGATCTTCAGTTGTTGCACCGTTCGACCAGCTGTAGGTGAGCGGGGCGGCAGCATTATTGACCGTGATATCGATAGAGCCATTGCTCTGTCCGTTACAAAGCGGTTCGGTAATGGTGAAAGAAATACCGGGCCCCGGATATACCGTAATATAGACGGTTGCCTGCGCACAGAGGCTTGGCGTTCCATCATCGCATATCTCATATACGAACTGGTCCGGCCCAACATACCCGTTTGATGGGGTGTAAGTGTAGGTTCCGTTACTATTGATGACAACCGTTCCGTTTGATGGGCCAGAAATTGGAGTCGTATTCGGAGTAATGATGTCTCCCGGGTTCGGGTCATAATCGTTGGTCAACAACTGACCTGAAACAGGAACATTCATTGGCGTAAGAGCCGCATCGTCTCCTGCAAATGGCGGGTCGTTATTCGGACCATTGTAATCTGGAAGCACCGTAATGGTAACAGTTGTGGTATCGCAAAGTGATGGTGTTCCATCATCACAGATGCTGTATGTGAATGTATCGCCACCAATGAATCCTGAGTTTGGAGTGTAAACAATATTGCCGTTCGGGGCAACCGTTACAGAACCGTTTGATGGCCCGCTGATCGGAGTCGTATTCAAAATGATATTGTCTCCATCAGGGTCATCATCATTTGTAAGAATGTTGCCGGAAACCGGAACACCTTCGTAGGTCACATACGCATCCGGATTCGCAACCGGTGGGTCGTTATCATCAGTAACGGTAATTACAGTTATGGTAACAAGCGCATCATCGCACAACGGTGGAACGCCATCATCGCAAACCGTGTAAACGAAGGAGTCTTCACCTTCAAATCCCGGATTCGGTGTGTAGGTGTAAGAACCATCAGGATTCAATGTGACCGAACCGTTTGATGGTCCACTCACCGGAGTTGTTGTTACTGTTAGATTGTCTCCATCAGGATCCCAATCGTTGGTAATTACATTTCCAGAAACAGGAACATCTACCAATGTATTGTTGAAATCGTTGACCGCAACCGGTGGGTTATTGTCTGGGTAAACGGTGATGTAGGCCGTGGCCTGTGCACACAAGTTAGGTGTGCCATCATCACATATCTCATAAACAAACTGATCGGTTCCAGTGAATCCTGTTCCGGGAGTATATGTGTAATCTCCGTTCGGAAGGATGGTAACCGTTCCGTTTGAAGGCCCGGAAACTGGATTGACATTCAGTGTGATCGGATCCCCATTGATGTCATAATCATTCACCAGCAGATTGCCCGAAACAGGCGTTTCCTGTGGTGTGAGTGCAAAATCATCACCGGCAAACGGTGGGTCGTTGTCTGGTCCATTGTAATCCGGAAGAACGATAATGGTAACCTCAGCAACATCGCAAAGAACCGGAGTACCATCATCACATATACTATAGGTATAAGTATCGGTTCCAACGAATCCCGGATCTGGCGTGTAAGTGAACGAGCCATCAGGAAGAATAACCACCGAACCATTGGTCGGATTCGTAATCGGAGTTGTATTGATAATGATGTTGTCACCATCAGGATCGGAATCATTCGTAAGCACATTCCCTGAAACAGGAATATCAACGTTAGTCACAGCTGCATCGTTCTGCGCGACCGGTGGCTCATTCCCGCTACTTATCGGCACTACCTGAATAGTGACCGTGGCCGTATCGCAAAGTGAAGGAACCCCATCATCGCACAATACATAGGTAAAGCTGTCCTCACCAGAAAAGCCTGGAGCTGGAGTATATGTGTAAGCACCAATGGAACCAAGAACAACACTACCGTTGCTTGGATTATCTAAAAGGGTTACTGAAATATTATCCCCATCAGGGTCGTAATCATTGGTGATCACGTTTCCATTCACAGGAACATTTACCAGCGTGGCATTGATATCATCCACCGCAACCGGGGGATTATTGTCAGGATAAACAGTTATGACAACCGTGGCACTCGCGCAAAGCACGGGCGTTCCATCATCACAGATCGTGTAAACGAACAGGTCAACCCCAACAAAATTCGGGTTTGGAACATAGTCGTAGGTTCCATCAGGGTTGATGGTAAGCGAACCGTTGGACGTGCCGACAACCGGAGTTGTGCTGATGGTGATGTTGTCCCCGTTCGGATCGAAATCATTCAGGAGCAGGTCTCCGGAAACAGGAGTTCCCTGTGGAGTGAGTGCCGCATCATCCCCGGCAAACGGAGGGTCGTTGCCCGGATCGAAAACAGGAATAACGGTAATAGTAACCGTTGCATCATCGCACAATGCCGGAGAGCCATTGTCACATACGGTATAAATGAAAGCATCCGTTCCTGAGAAGCCCGGATCTGGCGTGTAGGTGAAATCACCATTAGGCTGTAGTACCACGGTACCATTAGAAGGTGGAACGAGTGGTGTTGTAGTTACCGTTAAAGGGTCTCCATCAGGATCTCCATCATTCGTAATGACCGAACTGGTAACCGGAACATCTTGATTGGTTGTTTCTTCATCCGGTTGTGCAATAGGCGGTTGGTTGCCGGGGTTATCGGTTGTAACCACGATGGTCACATCGGCCACATCGCAAAGCGAAGGAACTCCGTCATCACATATCATATAAGTAAAGACATCCGTTCCGGTGAATCCTGTATTCGGAACATAGTCATAAGTCCCATCAGGATTGATGGTGACCGTACCGTTTGACGGGCCGGAAACCGGAGTCGTGTTCACCGTGAAGTTGTCGCCATCGGGATCAAAGTCGTTTGCGAAAAGGTCTCCGCTAACAGGCGTATTGAGCGGAGTGACCGCTCCATCATTCCCCGCAACAGGCGGTTGATTGTTCGGGCTGGAATCAGGAAGAACGTTAATGGTCACAACCGCTGTATCGCAAAGCGATGGCGTTCCATCATCACATATACTATAGGTGTAGGTGTCTGTTCCGATGAATGTCGGGTCCGGAGTGTAGAGGAACGAACCGTCCGGTTGAAGCACAACCGTCCCGTTTGAAGGATCCGTGATCGGAGTTGTGTTCAGAATGATGTTGTCCCCGTCAGGATCATCATCATTGACCAGCATATTTCCAGTTACCGGAACGCCCTGAAAGGTCTGGGCATTATCAGCATTGGCAACAGGGGGTTCGTTACCTGCAGTGATGGGAATGATCTCAATGTAAACCGTTGCCTCATCGCAGAGAGATGGCGTTCCATCATCACAAACTCGATAAACAAACTGATCTTCACCATCAAAGCCTGCGTTTGGTGTATAAGTGAAGTTTCCATTCGAGCTTATTACAACTGAACCATTTGAAGGTCCTGAAACTGGAGTTGTATTGGCAACAAGGTTATCACCGTTCAGATCAATATCATTGGTAAGAACGTTGCTCGATACTGGAACATCCACCAAAGTGTTGTGGAAATCGTTGTTCGCAATTGGTGGACAGTTATTCTCATCAAGAATCACGGTCTGTTCTTCTTTACAGCCATTTGCATCTTCCACATTGAAAATATACGTACCAGCATCAAGGTTCAGAACCATCCCAGTTTGGGCAATTGGAAGGCTGTTTTCATACCATGTATATGTATAAGGTGTACGGCCGCCCGTTGCGCTACCCGTTAAAGTACCATCAGAGAAGCCTACACAGTATGGATCTGCACCCGATGCGGTGACAACAATTTCGGGGCTGTAATTGTCGATAATCCCATCTCCATCATTATCAATTCCATCTCCGCATATATCACCAATTTGGATTATAACCCAAGCGGTATCACATAATCCTTCGGGTGTGCAAATGACATATTCCAACGAATCGACACCTATATAATTAGGAATCGCAGTGTACTCAACACATATTCCTTGAACAACAGCTGTTCCACCATTTACCGGTGGAGTAACAATTGAAGTAATAAGCCCGCCTCCGGTCGGATCAATATCATTGTCCTGTACACAGACAACAATCGGTATTGAAGTATCAACAATTGTATCATAATCTGTATTGGCAATTGGTTCTGCAACAAATCCAAATAATCCATCGCAATCGGCATCATACAATGAGAAAAACTCTACAGTGTAAAGTGTTCCCGTTGTCATTACGCTATTTGTAGGTAATGTGAGTTGATCAATAACGATAAGGTGCTGAGTAGCAATTTCGCCAACCAACGAATAGGCACCACTTGCATTGGTAACATCGGAGTCAATCAATGGGTCCGTTCCCGACTGATAGGTTCCATTGCCATTTGCATCTTCATAAACGTTAACCGTAATACCTCCGTAACCTACTTCGGAACCATTCAATGCACCGTTCCCGTCTAGGTCCTGAAATACGCTTCCAATTATTTCAAATGGAATAAACGGGCATCCAGCACATGTTGGTGGTGGAGTCTCAAACGGAACGTTAACAGTAGTTTCGGAACGGTAGGCGTACCAAAATGTATTAATTGTGTTTACATTTCCATAATCGGTAGCATTCCAATAGTGGCATGGAGGAGTACAGCCATTCAATTCTAAAGCTGGCTGACCGCCCGGGAGCGTTTCAGTTATAGCCTGATCATCGTAGAAAAACTCAGGATTGTACGGGGTTGGCGTAGTGGGTCGAACAGAATTTACATCTAGGCCTGTGCGTAAATGTTCCACATCATAAACCGGAAGATGATAAAACCCTTGCGAGTAAGAATACTGCAAACTAAGATTGGTATTAGTAGGAACCTGATTTCCTAATCCATCCAACCCATCCCAAGGAATATCTCGTTCGTACGGGGCAACTTCTCCTGGAAATGGAACAAGATCCAGCGATAGCAATCGATCCGCTGTTCCTGGGTCAAACTCATTATTTCCATCACTATCAATTAGCACTTCCACTCTACCAGCTTCTGTAGCAGCAAAACGGAAGAACCATTCACCGTCATCTGGGCAACCATAAAGCTTCGGAAACTCTGGGCTAAACACAAACTCTCCAAAACTTCCATTTGGATACGAATTAATATCAGGGTCATTTAAAAACACCCTGTATTCTGCAAACGTAACATTCGAACTTTCCACAGAAGCACGGTCATTCTCAAAAACACCCGTATTGCTTGTTCCTGAACTATTGAAGGCAATATTGAAAGCCGCACCTTGAAACTGGGCTTGACTAAAATCGATATTACTTACAAAACCATCATCTGAATAGATGTAAAGTGTTCCGGAGAAATCTCGATCAAAATAATCATTCGGATAGTCAATAGATGGGGTCATAAAAGCCCAGTTGTAAGAGAATACACGACCATCAATTGCTGTGGGAGTTACACTCTCCGTAGCAACCGTAATGTCGTAATACGGAATAATGATATCGTCAGAACTATATGACCCCTGAGATGCACTAAACTCGATATAATAATCGCCTGCTGCCAATCCATCCGGATTGAAGGTGAACGCATTGTAGCCACCCGAACCAACAATCTGATTAGGTCCATTTACGGCTTGCTGCCAGTTTGCAATGGCAGAGTTATTCTGCTGACCATTAGGATCGTTTGCAGTTGGCCAAACTACATTTCCGCTAGGATCTTTTATTCGAAAATATCCTGTCCGCGAACTCCCTGTATTTGGCCAGTGGGGTTGATCGTAAAATTGGCTAAAACCAAAGTACACAACCTCAGTTTCAGGGTTTTCGATATGAATGAAGAGCCGTTGATCAACATTACCGTTATAACGTCCGAAATCATTGTATTCCGAATAGTTAGTCAACAAGTGCGTTCTATCTGAAGACGTGGCAGTTGTCTGCTTGGTTCCTTCGGCAAACGACCAACTGGCACTTACCATTAAAAAACAAAGAAGACCCAACATTAGGGCCAAAGGGTATTTACGGTTTTGCATAACGTCCGTATTTGTTTGTGGTTGATTGAACATGTAGGATGGTTCTACGAAAAAATTGTACAAGGGTTTAAATTATGTAACACGCGAAATTAACAAGATATGGCTTGAGATGACCGACAAACAACAATTGATAGACGAAGTCTAGTCTAGGCTAGACCAAGAGAGTTTTGCTACCTACCAAGATGTAATGCTTTTTCCTACATTTGCAATGCACGCATTGAAAATATAACTATGAGCAAACGAGTTGTTTTAATTGATGGAGCAAGAACTCCATTTTTACGTTCTGGTACCGACTACATCGATTTGATGAGCTACCAATTAGGAGCCTTCGCCATTAAGGGCGTGTTGGACAAGACTGGTATTCATCCAGACAATATAGACCAGGTGGTAATGGGAACCGTGGTTCATAACGTAAAAACGCCAAACGTTGCAAGAGAATCTGCGTTAACGGCTGGACTGAACATGAGCACGCCCTGTCAAACTGTTTCGCAAGCCTGCATTTCAGCCAATCAAGCAATTTCTAGAGGGGCAGATATGATTCGTCTCGGGCAAGCTGATGTGATTATTGCTGGCGGAACGGACAATACTTCCGACTCTCCTATTGGTTACAAAAAGAGTATGCGTAAAAAGTTGTTCAACGCGCAAAAGCTGAAGACAACTGGCGACATGATTAAGTTTGCTATGACCTTGAAGATTAGCGATTTCTTCCCAGACAAACCAGCAGTAGCAGAGTTCTTAACCGACAGGTTGATGGGGGAGGATTGTGATATGCTTGCTGCCAAATTCAGCATTAAGCGAGAAGACCAAGATGCTTTCGCGTTGCGGTCGCACACATTGGCGCAAAAAGCGCAGGATGAGGGTCTCTTAGCCAAAGAAATTGTTCCAGTTGAGTTGGCTCCAAACTTCAAACCAATTGATAAAGACAACGGAATTCGCGTGGCACCCATTGAGAAACTGGCCAAACTAAAGGCTGCTTTCGTAAAACCTCACGGAACGTTAACTGCAGCCAATTCATCTTTCCTTACAGACGGTGCTGCTGCTGTTTTGATTATGAGCGAAGACAAAGCCAAAGAATTAGGTTTCACGCCAAAAGCCTATATCCACGATTACATTTTTACTGGTCAAGACATCAGAGAAGAATTGCTTCTAGGACCCGCTTACGCGATGGGAAAAATCCTTGACCGTAACGGATTAAAAATGGAAGACATGGATGTGATTGAATTCCACGAGGCATTTGCTGGACAGATTTTGGCAAACATTGCCGCATTGGCATCAGATGAATTCTGCCAAAAGAACATCGGCCTCGAAAAAGCTGTTGGTCAAATCCCAATGGACAAAATGAACCTGTGGGGAGGCTCCCTTTCCATCGGCCATCCTTTTGGCGCAACTGGTGCTCGTATAATGACCACAACCGCTAATCGGTTGATAGCGGAAAATGGCAAATACGGGTTGCTTGCTGCTTGTGCTGCCGGGGCGCATGGGCATGCTTGTATTTTAGAGAGATATTAGCCTCCCCAACCCCTTCATAGGAGGGGCTTGTCGCTCTTTGGAGAATTGACCAAGTCATCAAATACAATGAAAACATACAATAGCCACAGAAACACAGAATGCACAGATTTCTTTCACAGAAAAAAAAACTATTCTCTGCGTTCATTCTGTGAAAATCTGTGTTTCTGTGGCTAATAAATGTAAACACGAACGTGTTTTAAATCGAATGCAATGAAGAATAAGTACGTAGAAATAGAAAAACGAAACGGCATTGCCATTATTTGGATGGACGAGCAAGACTCGAAAATCAACAAGATCGGTCCAGATATGATTGACACGTTCAATCCGATGATGGACGAGTTAGAAAAAGACAGCGAAGTAAGAGCCGCTGTGATGATTAGCCGTAAAAAGGACTTTATCGCTGGCGCGGATATCGAAGCTTTTGCCAATGTGAAAAAAGAAGGCGATTGGCAACCAATTGCTAAAAAAGGCCACCAAATTCTTGACCGAATTCAGAACAGCAAAAAACCGATTGTTGCCGCCATAAATGGTGCATGCATGGGCGCTGGATTGGAAATTGCGTTGGCTTGTTCTGCGCGTGTTGCTTCGGATAATCCGAAGACGATTATGTCGCTTCCCGAGGTCAAACTTGGACTTTTACCAGGTGGTGGTGGAACGCAGCGACTTCCGCGATTAGTTGGAATTCAGAAAGCATTAGACATGATGCTAACTGGTAAAAACATTTTTGCTTTTCCAGCCAAGAAAATGGGATTGGTTGACCGAATTGCTACCAAAGAAGCATTGCTCGATGCTGCTATCGTTTTGGCAAATCAAATTGCTAAAGCTCCTTTGAAGCGCGAAGACAAGCGCTCTAGAATGGACAAGTTATTGGAAGGAAATCCTATTACTCGGAACATCATTTTCAAGAAGGCAAAAGAGATGGTGGATCGCCAAACGAAAGGTAACTATCCTGCTCCATATGAGATTATGGAATGCGTTAAAATTGGAATGTCTTCTGGCGAGAAAAAAGGCTATGCCGAAGAGGTAAAACGCTTCGAAAAACTCATTCTCACACCAGAGAGTTTTCAGCTTCGGGGCATCTTTTTCGCCATGACAGAAAAGAAGAAAAACCCGCAAAAAGAATTGGCTAGAAAAACCAATACTATGGCAATGGTTGGCGCGGGTTTTATGGGTGCTGGAATTGCACAGGTTTCTGCTGCAAAAGATGTTCGTGTTCTGCTAAAAGACATCAAACAAGAAACACTTACACAAGCACGCCAAACTGTTTGGAAAGACATAGGTAAAAAGGTAAAGCGCAAAGCGATGCCACAATTAGATGCCGACCGTTTGATGAATCGAATTACGGGTCAGTTAGATTACAATAACTTCGATAAAGTTGATGTGTTGATTGAAGCTGTTTTCGAAGACATCAAAATCAAGCATATTGTACTAAAAGAGTGTGAAGAGCATTTGAGCAAGAATGCCATTTTCGCTTCCAACACTTCGGCTCTTCCGATTACGGAAATTGCGAAGGCAAGCAAACGACCAGAGCAGGTTATTGGAATGCACTACTTCTCCCCTGTTCCAAAAATGCCGTTGTTAGAAATCGTAGTTACAGATCAAACCGCTGATTGGGTTACTTCTACTTGTTACGATTTAGGTGTGAGGCAAGGGAAGACCGTAATCGTGGTAAAAGACGGCCCCGGTTTCTACACAACTCGAATTCTTGCACCGCTTATGGGCGAGGCATTGAACATGCTGGAAGAAGGCGCAGATGCGCTTCAAATTGACAGCGTTTTGAAGAAATTTGGATTCCCTGTGGGGCCAATTACGTTGATGGATGAAGTGGGAATTGACGTTGGCGCTCACATCATGACCGGAGACCTCATCAAGCATTTCATTGCTACCAGAAAAGGTGTAAAAACCTCAGAAGGTTTGGCAAGAATGTTCGAGGCTGGTTATCACGGAAGAAAGAACAAAAAAGGTTTTTATCAATATGATGAGAACGGTAAGAAAAAACGCGAACTCGACACAAATGTGTACAGTTTCTTTGGAGGGCCAAACCGCAAAAAGTTTGACGAAAAGGAAATGTACGAGCGCATTGGCATGAGCATGGTAAGCGAAGCCGCACTGTGTCTTCAAGAAGGCATTATTTCAACTCCGTTGGATGGCGATGTTGGTGCCGTTTTCGGTCTTGGCTTCCCTCCTTTCCGTGGCGGACCTTTCCGCTACATGGATACGTTAGGAGCTCAAGAAACCATGGACATCTTTAACCGATTAGCTGAGAAACACGGAGAGCGTTTCTTACCACCACAAATTATTGTGGATAAGGCGAAAGCTGGGGGAAAATTTTACGGTTGATGTCAAGACCTTCAAGGTTTTGAAAACCTTGAAGGTCTCAGAGATGGGTGTTCGCTATTCCAAAGAACTTATGACATCGTATTTAGTATTTGCCTAGCACCGAAACAAGCTGTATACTTGCTACCTGAAAACGATTAATACCAATTGAATTACAAAATGCTCCAGTATGAATTTGAATTATTTTTTGCTCCGATGATTTAAAAAATTCAGACACCCCGATAGCTATCGGGGCGGCTTTTAAAGAAATTGGGGTGAAAAAGAAACGAATTATATGGGGTGTTTTGAGGTTCAATTGGTATTGCCATGGCTGTTGGGCTAAACGCACAGAACAGCCATCCCCGACCAAAAGTCCCCATCATGGGTTGGTCTAGTTGGAGTCATTTCCACATAGACATAAGTGAACAGATGATTCGTGAACAGGCAGATGCCATGGTTTCATCGGGGCTAAAAGATGCTGGTTACACTTTCATCAATATTGATGATGGCTATTTTGGTGGTCGAGATAAGAGCGGGAACCTTTTATCCCACCCAGAAAAGTTCCCAACTGGCATGAAAAACTTGGCCAATTAAATCCATTCGAAAGGGCTTAAAGCGGGTATTTGTTCAGGATGGCCAACTTGTCCTCTTTGGTGAATGTACGTCTGTTCATGGTCATGATATTACAGTTTTTAGTGTAGAATCATGTCCGAACTTCTATGGGCTGGTACAATTGGTGCGGGCGACCCAGTAAGCACAAGCAACAACGGGTTGGAAGTAGCGCGTATGGAACCTGGTAGGGCTAGTACTCTTGCTTCTGGTGGTTACGACTACGGAATGATGGGCATTGGTAACTTCTCTCCCGGTAGCCCCAACGATGTGGGCGGAACGCCCGTTGATGCCAAACTAGATATTGATGGCGATTTACGCATACGCGAAGTAACCCGTGTTGATACGCTTAATGCCGTGCTGGTAATAGATACCAACGATTTGAACCGCGTGCATTGGAGGCCGATCTCGGGCCTTGGCGGTGGCGTAGGCAACTATTGCAGTGAGCCGCAGGACACACTTAGCGGACATTACGAAGTACCCTTAAATGATTACAACTATTATTTCACAGGATCGCAGCCTTTTTCGGGTAGTGGGTCTAATACGAATGGGATTGCAATCGGTATGTCATGTGGTACTGACCTTTTGGCAAAATTGCATGTTGTTCAAGACCAAGCGAATTATGCCGACCCACTTCCTATTAGTATTACAGCTGCTTTTGAAAATAGCGACACCAGTGCTTTCACGGGATACGGGGCTATTGCAATCTCGCGAGGAGAGAAATTAAACATGAACATTGGTGGTCATTTTTACGGTAGAGGTGCTGCAAAAGACAACATTGGTGTGCAAGGAATTGCTAGAGGTACAAATTTGCAAGGTGAAACTCCCACAAACTATGGTGGAAAATTTGAGGCCTCTCAAGGTGCGGTCAATTATGGTATTTATGCCGAGGCAGGTGGCGATAGTGTGGGAGGACCCGACTTTGCTGGATATTTTGAGGGTGATGTGAATACTACAGGTGGTTATTATACCGTATCTGATCAAAATCTGAAGGAACATGTGGAACCGATACAATCTGCATCACAGTTACTTTCGCAGCTAAATCCAGTTGGTTACGATTTCCGCTACCAGCAATATAATCGCATGAACCTACCAAGGGGACATCAATTCGGACTTATTGCTCAGGAATTAGAGCAGGTAATACCCGAAATTGTAGGGGATATTGTGCATCCTGCAGCATTTGACACGCTTGGTAATGAGATTGCACCACAGATAGAACTGAAAGGTGTGAACTATACCCAGCTTATTCCGTTGCTCATTGCTGGGTTTAAGGAACAACAGGCAGATATGGCCGCAAAGGATGAAGTGATAAACACACTGGCAGAACGATTAACCATACTAGAAAACTATATTGAAGCTTCGCGCCTGTGCGAAACGGGAGATGCCACAAACAAAATGAACAATGGAGATACCAATGGGGAGACCATTACCTTAGAAAATCATAATGCCATTATTTAGACCAAAACCTACCCAACCCATTTGCCGAGCAGACCACCGTTACCTTCTTGATACCAGAAGAAATTTCTAAGGCAGAGCTAATCTTTTACGACATGCGCGGTCGCATTATCAATCAGGTGCAGATAAACGAACGCGGTCAGAGCAAAATGACAGTTTATGGCGAGAACCTACAGAATGGTGTTTACACCTACAGCCTTATTGCCGATGGCGAGTTGATAAGTACAAAGCGAATGGTGAAACGGTAAAAAAGCGTTCGTTTAGCCTGCATGTACAAGCCCCGTCAAGATCCGTTCTTGGCGAGGTTTCTATTTGTGGTAGACAAAAACATTTCTTTGCAACGAAATAAGTTTCGGTTAAAAAAACTTTGAGTACAATTCCGCATCTTCGCAGTTCAAATCCGAATCATGGTCAAACACATACGATTAATTGCTACGTCAACCACCATTTTGATGGTAGTTGGTTGCGGTTCAACTCCTGAAAAAAAAACCACAGATAAAGAACCCATAGCAGCCGAAAAAACTGGAATAGCTGGCAACGCCACCAAAGGTAAATCACTGTACATGACTTGTGGTACTTGCCACGGACAAAAGGCGGAGGGTATGCAAGCGCTGGGCGCACCTGCTTTAGCAAATCAAGAGCCATACTATTTAAAGCAGCAGCTCAATAATTTCCGTACAAACAAGCGAGGGTCACACGCAAAAGATGCGTTCGGAGCGCAGATGATTCCATTCGCAAAAACGCTCAATAGCGATGGTATTGCAGATGTAATCGCCTACATCAAAACGATGCCTTCTGCAACACCAGAGGCCACGCTAGATGGCGGAAATGTGGAGAACGGAGAAAACTATTACAATATGATTTGCGGTGCTTGTCATGGAACAGGTGCTATTGGAATTGAAGCACTTTTCTCGCCTCGGTTAGTTGGCATGCAAGACTGGTATTTAGAGCGTCAAATCAACAATTTTCGTAGCGGAATTCGTGGCACTGAAAAAGGCGATACTTATGGAGCACAAATGCAACAAATTGCTACAGCTATACCCGATAATCAAACGGTAAAAGATGTAATCGCTTACATAAATTCGTTACAGGCTGAATGAGAAAATCGTTTGCAGGAATAGCTTTATTTCTCGCCATCATTCTTGGCACTGCATCCTGCGAAAAAAAATCTGATTCAACTAAACAGGAAACCAAACAAACCGTTTTTTTCGAATCAAATGGAGATTTTGAACTCTGCAAAAGCTGCCCACCAGGGTTTGAACTGACTGATGATGGCGTTTGCAAATTACGGTCGCTCTACCAGCAATATGCTTCGCTAAAAGACCAAGGCGTTGGTGGCCTTAAAACTGCGCTTCCAGAATACCGTGATGGTTTTACGCCACAACAAATTGACCTTGGTCGCTACCTGTTCTTCGACCCCATTCTGTCTAAAGACGGAACAATTAGTTGCGCCACATGTCATCAACCCGAAAAAGGTTTTGGCGATGGCTTAGACAGAAGCATCGGAATTTTGGGAGAACCCATAAAACGCGGAGCCCCGAGTCTTTGGAATGTTGCATTTCTAAAGCTCTTCTTTTGGGATGGACGAGATTCAACGCTCGAATCGCAAATGAAAGGCCCGCTTTTCTCAGAAGATGAAATGGGAACAACGCCTCATCAGCTTGGCAAAACCATTAACACTATTGCAGCTTACAGAAAAATGTTTGCAGAAGCTTTTCCCCTTCGGGATGAAAGCAAAATTGAACTCAATCAAATTTATTTGGCTTTAGCGGCCTTCGAATCTTCACTAATTTCACTCAACAGCCGTTACGATCAGTACGCACACGGATTTCATGGTGCGCTGACTAAAAATGAAATGGAAGGCATGAACGTTTTTCGCTCGTTTGTGGCACGATGTGCAGAATGTCACACGCCTCCACTGTTCACCAATCAGCAATTGGCCGTTTTGGGAACGCCAGAACCTGATGGAAGACCATTAGATCCTGGAGCAGAGGTTCCGTACAACGATGGTTCGCTACGCGGTGCATTCAAAATTCCAAGTCTAAGAAATGTGGCACTTACCGCTCCGTATATGCACTCGGGTAAATTCAAAACTTTGCGAGAGACGGTTGAGTTTTACACCAAAGGACGTGGTCATGCCGTTCCCGAAGAGGAAACCCTCTATTTGCATTGGCATATCTGGGAACCAAATTTGTCCGATTTCGAGCTTGACAGATTGGTAGATTTCCTTCAAACATTAACGGACGAAAGTTTTATGCCAAAACGTCCAGATCGATTACCTTCATCCCCTTGACAAAAATCAATTCCCCTCACACCCCATGAAAAAATTTACTGTATTAGTACTCCTTGCCATCTTTTTAGGTGCTGGAATTTACATCGGAAAAGTAAAATTCTCTGCCTCTGGCCCAGCCGCTCCACCACCCACTTTCTTCGAAGGTGGAGATGGCTCGATGGCTGTTAATCTTTCAGAAAAAACTGTGATTGAAGTTAAGGACGGACAATCTATCCAAGATGCAGTTGGCAAAGCCAATCCGGGCGACCTTATCCGCGTTTATCCTGGAACGTATCACGAAACCGTTTACATCGACAAGGACAACATCAGCCTACAAGGCGTTATTCAAAAAGGTAAGTGGCCAACTATGGATGGTAGCGAAAATGGAGAGGCAAAATTAAATGATGCCATCCTTTATTCAGGTTCAAATATTCTGATTGAGAATTTCAAAATCGTTTTATACAAGGGAAACGCCATTATGGGGCAGGCTGGCAACAACTTTCTTATTCGAAATAATTGGATTGTTGATGCAGGTGTTTATGGCATTTTTCCAGAGTTCGGAACCAACGGATTAATTGAACACAACGTGCTAAGCGGTATTGCCGATGCCGCCATTTATGTGGGCATGTGCGATAATATTGATGTGCGCCACAATGAGGTATTCGAAAGCGTTGCGGGAATTGAGATTGAGAACTCGCGCCACTGTTTAGTCGAAAGTAATTACACGCACGATAACACGGGTGGGATTTTGGCTTTCATAACGCCCGGACTTCCAATTAAAACGTGTTATGATGTGATTATTCGCGACAATTTTGTTGTAAACAACAACCACGAAAACTTCGGAAAACCTGGAGCTATTATATCACTATTGCCCGTAGGAACCGGCATCATTGTAATGGCCGCTGATGATGTAATTATTGAGAACAATATCATTACTGGAAACGACAATACAGGTATTGCTATTACCGACCTCAGCTTCGGGTCTCAATTATCAAAAGACCCCGACAGCGAACCGAATCCAGATCGTGTGGTGATTTTGGACAATTTGATGTACAACAATGGAAACAACCCAGTTGCAGATATAAAGGCTGCAATGGCTACCCAGTTTGATGACAAAGGTCCGGATATTTTGGCCAACGGTGGCGGAGTTGGAAGCTGTATTCGTAACCGAGATATGTATCGAACGTGGGGATTAGATGGCTATGCTTCTTGCGAGCTAGAAAGCACGGACAATGTAAAATCATATCTGCTTGCAGAGCCAGTTGCCCCTCGGGTTATTGAGAAAAATGAGAAAGGAAAGCTGGCGTATTTCGGAGTTTGTTCTGGTTGCCATGCGTATGATGTGCGCATGATTGGACCTCCTACTCAAATAATCCAAGCACTATACAAAGACAATCCACAAGGCATTGCGGATTACATTAACGCGCCCGTTCGTAAACGGGAGGATTTCCCAGAAATGCCTCCTCAGAATTACCTAACAGAAGAAACGCGATTGGCTGTTGCTGAATACATGCTTTCGATTAACAAATAGGATTAGGGGTCACTATCTTACACCCATGAAACTGCTGAACAAATATTCTAATGAGCTGGCGCAAATCTGCGCAAAGCACCATGTTCTAGAGTTATCGGCATTCGGGTCTGTGGTCAGAAATGAACTCACACCAGAAAGTGATATTGACCTACTTGTGATATTTAATTCCATTGCATTAGAAGATTACGCAGACAACTATTTCAATCTGTGCGAAGAACTTGAAAAATTACTGCAAAGAAAGGTCGATCTGATGGTTGATAAGGCTGTGAAAAATCCCTATTTCAAAGAGGAATTGGACGAAACTAAGCAGTTACTTTTTGCTGCATGAATTCTGAACGACATCGCAAAAAATTATTGGCCGACATTCTTCTTGCCATCGAAGAAATCGATTTGTTTTTCGAGGGGACTAAAATTTTACTTTCTATCAAAACGACCTCAAACTTAGAAAGGCTGTAGAGCGAGAACTAGAAATTATTGGGGAAGCAATGAACAAATTATTGGAATTGGAACCCGACATCGACATAACAGATGCTCGAAAGGTGGTCAATCTAAGAAATCCTATAATCCGCGGCTACGATATAGTTGTGGACGAAATAATTTGGGGAGTGTTGTTGAAGCATCTTCCAACCTTGCAACAAGAGGTAAAACAACTGCTAAAGGCATGAACGGAAAAACAATTGTTATTACTGGCGGAAATGCCGGAATTGGCAAAGCCACAGCCATGGCTTTAGCTAAAAAAGGCGCTGAAATTATTATCACTTCCCGCTCCGAGGATAAAGCAAAAGCGGCAGTTGAAGAAATCAAAACTGCTTCAGGAAATGAGAATGTAAGTTACGTTCTTGTTGATTTGAGTTCGTTGAGATCCGTGAGAGAAGCTACAGAAAAACTAAAGGTAAAATGCCCGAAAATTGATGTATTGATAAACAATGCAGGTTGCTACCTTTCAGATTTACAGTTGAGTGCCGATGGTTTTGAAATGCAATTTGCAACCAACCATTTGGGGCATTTTCTACTGACCAATCTTTTAATGGCGAATATTAAAGCCGCAGATAAGGCGCGCGTTGTCAACCTTTCATCCATTGCGCATAAATACACCCGCGAATTAGACCTTGACGACATCAATTACGAAAAGGCAGAATATGGCGGCTGGAACGCTTATTCCCGTTCAAAATTCTGCAACATTCTCTTTACAAAAGAGCTGGCGCGAAGGCTTGATGGAACAGGAATTACAGTGAATGCGGTTCATCCTGGAGGTGTGAGAACCTCCATTGCCGAGAAGAATACCAACTGGTTTACCAAACTCGGATGGATTGTTATGAAGCCGTTTATGATAACCGTTGAAAAAGGCGCGGCAACCTCTATTCATTTAGCTTCATCACCCAAGGTTGAAGGAATTACGGGGCATTATTGGTCGCAGAGCAAGCAGGTTTGGAGCAACCGCCAATCACAAGATCCTGAACTTGCAAAACAACTTTGGAAGAAAAGCGAAGAATTGGTGGGAGAGGAATTTTCTGTTAGCTGATTGAAGACAGAAGAGGCGATGGAAAAATGCCTAACACAAATAAAAAGGCTAGCTTCAAGACAAAAAACCCGGGTTCATCACCAGCATCTAATATCTGGGAGAGGAACTACCGGGACAGCGTAATACAAAGTTAATAAAAGTAAATGGATCGACATTTTTACGAGAAGACCTTCTCCACACAAAGAATGGCAAAATACTTTGAGCGTTACCCTAATGACGAGCAAAAGGCCATCGCTCACTATAGGTCGAATATTGAATTGTCCGAATCATTTTATCCCATCCTATCCATGTTTGAGGTATCGCTGAGAAACATCTTAAATAGGGAACTGACAAAACACTTCGGAACCAACGATTGGTATTTGAAAATAGCGTCTGTCCCAGGGTTGAAAAATCTGAAGAATAGCATCAATACGGCCAAAAGACATATCGCAAACAGAAATGAAACAATCACCGCAAACAAGGTTATTGCAGAATTGACCTTGGGCTTTTGGGTAAGACTGTTCAATGCAGAATATGAACTGACCCTGTGGAAACCTCTAAGGAAAGCATTTCCTCATTTGAAAAAAAGCAAGAGGCAGCGAAACAATGTTTCTGCGCCAATCAATAAAATTCGGGATTTTAGAAACCGAGTTTTTCACTACGAACCTATTTCTTGGAATTTAGATAGATTGCAGGAAACCCATATAAGAATTTTAACTGTTATGAGTTGGATCAATAAGGATTTGCCCAAAGTAGTCGAGGAAGTTAATCGCGTGGACGAAATAATACAGCGAATCAAGGCAAAGAACATCTGAACAATTCAATGGAAGGAATTACCACCTTGCTCTTTGCAAAGAAAGTACTGGGAAGCGAAGGATATATAACAAATTTTTCCTCTATAAACTTATAAACCAATCAACTAAAATGCCCATAGGAACACCCTTCAAACGTCTCAAAAAAAAATCGGGTTACGATGCCATCGTTATCGGTTCTGGTCTTGGCTCCATGACGTTTGGCTCCATTATGGCGCAACAGGGCAAGAAGGTGTTGTTGCTAGAAAAGCATTACGTACCAGGTGGTTTTACCCACATTTTCAAACGAAAGGAATACGAATGGGATGTGGGAATTCACTACGTGGGAGACGTGCACAAGGAGTTCACTTTTATGTCTATCCTTTTCGACTACATATCGGATTACAAGCTGAAATGGAAGGAGATGGATGAGGTTTACGACCGAATTGTTCTTGGCAAAAATTCGTACGACTTTAAATCTGGGAAGGAAAATTTCATTGAAATGCTTTCAGAGCGTTTTCCGGGCGAAGAAGCCGCTATAGACAAATACATTGAAACGGTTTATGCCGCCACTTCTTCAAACAGAAAATTCTTTCAGGAACGCGCTTTCCCTGCACTTTTGAGCAAACTGTTCGGTTCTTTTTACACCAAAAAATATTACGAATTATCTGATAAAACAACCTCCGAAGTTTTAGATGAAATAACCGACAATCAGGAACTAAAAGCCGTGTTGGCTGGACAATATGGCGATCACGGAATGCCTCCGAGTGAGAGCAGTTTCGCCATTCAATCGGTTGTGAACAAACACTATTGGAAAGGCGGTGCTTTTCCAATTGGCGGTTGTCAGAGAATAGCAGAGACAATTGTTCCGATAATCGAAAAAGCGGGCGGTGCCGTTGCGGTTCGCGCAGGAGTGGAAAAAATTATAGTAAAAGATGGAAAAGCCACGGGCGTTCTGATGGAAGATGGCTCAACCCTTGAAGCCCCCATGATTGTGAGTGGAGCAGGCTATTTGAACACAATGGGACGACTGCTTGACAAGAACATTCAGAAAGAAATTGGGTACAGTCCGAGCAAAGGAGTTCCGCCATCGGTGTCGCATGTTTGTCTTTACATTGGCTTGAAACACAACTTGCGCGATTTGGGTATTGGAAGCACTAATTATTGGGTGTATCCGCATAACAATCACGACCGTGGCGTAAAGGAATACATGGCGGATGAAAGCAAGCCGTTCCCCGTTACATATATTTCTTTTCCTTCGCTTAAAGATCCTGAATGGGAACAGCGTTATCCCGGTAAAAGCACCATCGAAATGATCACATTAGCTCCGTATGACCGCTTCAAAAAATGGGAAACTAAGCAATGGAAACACCGTGGAGAAGAGTATGAAGCATACAAGGAAGAGATTGCGCAACGATTGCTAAAAGAGCTTTACAAACAGTTTCCACAATTGGAAGGAAAGATTGATTATTACGAGCTTTCCACACCGCTTTCAACCAAGCATTTTGTCAATTATGAGCATGGCGAAATCTATGGATTAGACCACTCCCCTGCCCGTTTCAGAATGAAGGAATTGCGCCCGAAAACTCCCATCAAAAACCTATATTTAACGGGTCAGGATATTGTAACCGTTGGAATTGGCGGTGCGCTGATGAGTGGACTGATTACCGCTGCTCACGTAACCAGCAATTTTTGGTTGGTAGATAAAATTGTAGATAAAGTGATGCAGGACAGAGAAAACATGAAAAAGGAAACCGCATGAAGAAGTTAATTCCATTTATTTTATTAGGATTTATTGCCTGCGATGAGAAGCCGAATGAACCTGTTTCGGAGCCTATTTCAAGCACGTCTTACACCAAAACTATGGTGTATGCGGTTGATTTGAATTCGGTGTTTCACGAAGACTTGAATGATGAAGATTTCTCGGATGTTTCGCCTCTGACCGAACAACTTATTGCCGATGTTGGTTCAGGTAAGCTGAAAGCGTATGATCGGTTTTCGGACGAACTGCTAACCGTTCAAGAAGTCAAGAACGTGCTTCAATTTACAGATACGATTTGGTTTGAAGAACCCGAAACAGGAGACAGACGCATTGAAATAGTAGAACGAGATTACACCTCTGATTTCTATGGCTTAACCTTTAAAGAGCGGTGGAGCTATGATGCTACTGGCTCCATCTTAGACAGAAAAGTCGTAGGCCTTGCACCCCGAATTCCAGTTTATTCCTCTCAAGGAGGTGAGTTACGTGGCTACACATCTGCCTTTTGGGTTCTGTACGAATAAACATCTTCTGTTTTCTGGTTTTAGCGGCCAATATTTAAGCTTGAAGTAACCGTTTTAACCCCAGTTCGATGTAACAGGCGATAGTCAGTATGAACCCAGCCAAAAGCTCATTCTCGATACAAAATTTCTCTGAAATTTCACTCGAACTGACACTTTTCGACCTAGAAATTTTTAGACCAAACTCTGGTTTTTAGCAACTCAAAACCGCTTCAACCCAGATTATGCAATAGAAAATCTATTAACCTGAGTTCGATTAATACCAATTGTACTTCAAAATGTGCTATAAAGAATTTGAATTATTTTTTGCTCCGATGATTTAAAAAATTCAGGCACCCCGATAGCTATCGGGGCGGCTTTTAAAGAAATCGGGGTGAAAAAGAAACGAATTATATGGGGTATTTTGAAGTATAATTGGTATAATATCCGTGCTCGTTACTGCGAGAATACGAAGTGAAGCGGAGTTTTCGCGGCAGTCTGCTCGTTGTAACAGGAGATTGCCATAAAATTTCTGGAAGGGAAATTTTTCGCAATAACGTAAACCATTCATTTCGTGGTAGATAAAGACAAATTAACAATCGAACTCAGGTTATTACGTCTTGAAACTACGGTATAATCTGGGTTCAAATACGGTCGTACGTGGAATACTTACTTTTGTGCAAAATTTTATAAATGGATTTAAGCGGAATTCTTGCAATCGGGGGTTATCCTGGATTGTTTAAAATGGTAAGCCAAATGAAAACTGGACTGGTAGTAGAGTCACTTTTAGATGGCAAGCGAATGCCAGCCTACTCTACTCAGAAAATTCTTGCGTTGGAAGACATCAGTATTTACACCGATGAAGATGATGTTCCCTTGGGTGATGTTTTCACACTTCTGTTTAAGAAGACTGCAGGAAAGGCAGGGCCAAATCATAAAAAAGCTTCTGTTGCAGAATTGAGCGACTTTTTAGCTTCAGTTCTACCAAATTACGACAAGGATCGGGTTTATAACTCCGACCTTAAAAAGCTTTTTCAATGGTTTAACCTGTTGGCAGGCAAAGGGCTTTTGAAGGAAAAGGAAGAAGAGAAGGAAGAAGAGAAAAAAGCTAAAAAACCAGCTAATAAAAAATCACCAGCAAAAGCTGATAAGAATGCAAAAGCGGCCACACCAAAGCCAAAGTCAGAACCAAAAGCAAAGAAAGGTTCCACTAAAAAGGTGATAAAATAAACCACGTATGCAAAAGGAAGCCGTAATACCTACACGCCCTGTAAGAAGATACTTGGCGGAAGAATTCTGTGTTGATAGTTGGGAGGGACTGCAACCACTTTTTGACGAGTTGCTGAACCGGACCATTTCGAGTGTTTCCGACCTTGAAGAGTGGATGAAGGACTTGAGCGAGGTGGAAGCTGTTTTAAGCGAGGAAACTGCTTGGCGTTACATCCGCATGAACATTGACACCACCAATGAAGAGTATGCTAAGGCGTTCGATTTCATGGTTTCGGAGATTGACCCTAAGGCAGCTCCTTATTCAGATAAATTCAACAAAAAACTACTCGATTCTCCATTCTGTAAAGAGTTGGATACCGAGAAATACGCCATCTTTCTTCGTAGCTTGAAGATGCAGATTAAGCTCTATCGCGAAGAGAGTATTCCATTATTCACCACGTTGCAGCAAATGCAGCAGAAGTATGGAATGATAACGGGTTCCATGTCAATTGAGCACGAGGGTCAGAAGTTAACGCTTCAAATGGCTAACAGCTTTTTGAAGGACACTGATCGCGAATTGAGAAAATCAATTTTTGAGCAAGTAAACGAGGCTCGTTTAGCGAAATCTACGGAGCTAAATCAGCTTTTCACAGAACTCATTGGATTGCGAGACAACATTGCCAAGCAAGCCGATTACGCTAATTACCGTGATTTCAAAATGGACTCGCTCGGACGTTTTGATTACAACACTGAAGATTGCTTTACGTTTCACAAAGCCATTGAAGCTGAATGTGTTCCATTAAGCCGCAAGGTGGATGAGGCGCGACAAAAAGCTCTCAGGCTTGATATTTTAAAGCCATTTGATGGAGATGTTGACCCATCTGGCGCGGCTGGGCTTAAACCATTTAAGGACGAGCCAGAACTCATTAACCGCTCAATTGAAGCTTTCAGCAAAATACGACCTTACTATGGCGAATGCCTAGAAACGATGGACGCTATGGGACACTTGGATCTTGGTTCGCGTTTGGGAAAAGCACCGGGAGGATTCAATTATCCGTTGTACGAAATTGGCGTTCCGTTCATTTTTATGAACTCTGTAGGCTCGCTTCGAGACCTTATCACCATGGTTCACGAAGGCGGACATGCAGTTCATTCGTTCCTAAGCAAAGACCTTGAGATTACAGGATTCAAGAATCTACCATCTGAAGTTGCCGAGTTGGCGAGCATGAGTATGGAGCTAATTTCTATTGACCAATGGGATGTTTTCTTTGATAATGAAACGGACCTTAGGCGTGCCAAAAAAGAACACTTGGAGAAAATTATGGCTACGCTGCCTTGGATTGCCACCATCGATGCATTTCAACATTGGCTGTACGAAAATCCAACACACACGGAAGAAGAAAGAGGCCAAAACTGGTTAAGAATCAGCAAACGTTTCGGAAGCGGTGTTGTCGATTGGACTGGATATGAAGATGTGCAGAAATTTCAATGGCAGAAGCAGCTTCACCTATTTGAAGTGCCATTCTATTACATCGAGTACGCCATTTCGCAATTGGGCGCCATTGCCGTTTGGAGAAACTATCGTAAGAACCCTGAAAAAGCATTGGATCAATACGAAGCCGCACTTAGCCTTGGCTACACCAAACCAATTGGCGAAATATATGCCGCAGCCGGCATCGAATTCAATTTTACCCAAGATTACGTTCGCGAACTCATGGAGTTCGTTTGGGACGAATATTCAAAACTCTAAATCAATCAATTCAAAATGAAAAAGTTGTTTTTGGCCGCCATGGCCACGGTGCTTCTTGGCCTTACAAATGGTTTCGCAACCAATCCGTACCTAGCAGATACGATTGCAGTTGACACAGTAAAAAACTGGACTTTTGGAGGATTCACCTCGCTGCAATTAAATCAAGTGGCTTTAGTCAATTGGAATGCTGGTGGCGAGAATTCGTTTTCAGCAACAGCTCTCGGTCAGGTATTTGCAAACTACAAAAAGGGCAAATGGGCCTGGGAAAACCGTCTTGACCTTGGTTATGGTACCCTCTATTCCAAAACTTTTGGGTGGCAGAAAAACGAAGATAAAATCGACCTTCTATCAAAGGCGAAAAGATCTATTGGTCAGTCAAAGTTCAGCTACGCTGGTGAGATGAATTTCAAAACACAATTTGCCCCCGGTTACACGCTACCTGATGATAGTACAATCATATCTAGATTTATGGCTCCAGGCTATTTGCTCCTATCTGTGGGTATCGACTACAAACCTGCAGATTGGATTTCATTCTATTTTTCTCCTGCTACAGGAAAATTCACTTTCGTTACCGATCAGAGCCTAGCTGATCAAGGTTCTTTTGGGGTAGAAGCAGCAGTTTATGATACTGCTGGGGTTAGAACCACAAAAGGCGCAAATTTCCGTGCAGAATTTGGTGCTTATTTCAGCATGAGTATTAAGAAAGATATTATGAAAAACATTTCGCTTGTAACGGATGTAAACTTGTTCAACAACTACACAGATAAGGACAAAGAAAATCGTAAAAAAGTAGATGTTGACTGGCAAACTTCAATTAATATGAAGGTGAACAAATTCATCACCGTTAGTCTATTCACACACTTAATCTACGATTTCAACATCAAGCAAAAAGTGTTTGACAAGAATGATAACGCTGTTTATCAGGTGGATGAAAACGGCATTTTCGTACTGAATACAGATGGAGAAAAGGTTCAGAAAAACGATGCTCTAATTCAGTTTAAAGAAGTGCTTGGGGTGGGTTTTTCCTACAAGTTTTAAATTGAGGACAAACTATATGGAAGGAAGCCCATTCTTTGATGGCGATTGCCCATTATTGGCAGTAACGAACAGATGAGACACTTTCGTGCCTCAGCGAAGCAATTAGCGAGCATTGCAGTATCCGTTTATTTCCCTGAGGAACGAAGGGTTGTTATTAAATTAGCACGCTATGGCACTTCCTAGGTAAGACCTCTTTGAGACAGCCTCTTTTTTGTTTTCCAACATGCTTAATTTGCATGCATGAATCTGCTGTTGAAAATTTGGATGATTGCCATTGCTGTTGCTGGTTTCTCCGCCTGTAGTCCCAACCTAAAACCTGTACCAAACCCCATTTCTGATAAAGCTACAACCTCAAAAGAGGTGGATGTTTCTTCGATTGAAACCAACCCGAACAAAAACCTTTATTGGGGCGACCTTCACGTTCATACAAGCCTCTCGTTTGACGCGTTCTTTTCTGGAACGCTTACTACCTGCGATGAAGCATATCGCTACGCAAAAGGTGAAGAAATAGAGATTTATGGTAGGCCAGTAAAGCTTCGCGAGCCGTTAGATTTTTGTGCCATTACTGATCATTCTGAGTTGATGGGCGAATCTTATTCTCTCACGGTGGACACAGCGCCCGGACATAATTCACTCATCAACAAATACTTCCGCACTATCTTCAAAACAGATTCTCCTCTGGGTGTTGACACGGCCAAGCAGTGGAAGATATTTAAACAATTAATGAAAGGCGCAGAAAATGCTTCGCGCTCTCACCCTTTCTTCTTTAAAGGCTATGAAACGACAGCCACCGCTTGGGATATTACACTAGATGCCGCTGAAAAACACTACCAGCCTGGGAAATTCACAACCCTTGCGGGATTTGAGTGGACATTAGCCAGTGGCCGAGCTCATTTGCACAGAAACATCATTTTTCGGGATATGATGGTTCCTGATTATCCTGTTAGTTCGCTTGAGGCCAGAAATGAAGAAGAGCTTTGGAAATGGATGCAAAAAACATCCGATGCTGGAGCAAGCCTTCTTGCAATTCCACACAACACCAATTTGGCTGAAGGAGCTGCATTTCAAGCAACCGATTGGCAAGGAAATCCGATTACTAAGGAATACGCGGAAATGCGAAACCAATTCGAACGCCTCGTTGAAGTCCATCAGGTAAAAGGAAATTCGGAGGTTCATGCCGCATTTTGGAAGAATGATGAATTCGCAGGGTTTGAAAATCACACCTTCGGTGAACCAAATCAACAGAATTACGTACGGTACGGACTAAAGGAAGGTGTTAGACTACAGCAAAAACTTGGGGTGAATCCGTTCAAATTAGGAATGATTGGAAGCACCGATACACATAACGGAACTCCCGGAAATACTGAAGAGAATGACAAAGAAATAGGCAACAAGGGAATCATGGACATCGATCCTCTCAACCGAACGTATAGTCGATGGCCGCTGGATCAAACGCAGAGAGTAGAGGAAGTAGTGAACCCAGGAGGGTTAGTGGCAGCATGGGCTCCGGCTAACACGCGAGAACATATTTACGATGCACTGGCTAACAAAGAAGTTTATGCCACCAGCGGCAACCGAATTCAATTGAGGTTCTTTGGAGGAAACCAATTTGATGCCTCGCTTTCAGGAGACCAAATGCTAACCGCGGCCTACTCAAACGGTGTTCCCATGGGACATGATTTAAAACCAGTTAGTGAGAAACCTCAATTCTTGATTTGGGCAAGACGCGATGAGTACGGTGCTACACTGGAGCGGATACAAATTATTAAAGGCTGGGCAGACGAGAATGGTGGAGTGTATGAGGAGATATTTGACGTGGCAAATTCCGAAAAATCGCTACCAAAAAATGAGCAAGCCGTAAACCTAAAGACCGCAGAATGGAATCAAAATCACGGTTCGGATGAACTGAAAGTGGTTTGGACGGACAATGATTTCAACCCAGCGCATTACACCTTTTATTATGTTCGAGTACTGGAAGTGCCAACCGCAAGTTGGCGGCTGCTGGATCAAGTGAGATACGGATATGACCACAGCAATCACCCGAATTTGATTATTCAAGAGCGGGCGTGGTCTTCGCCCATTTGGTATTCGCCTAATTAGAATTTGGTACTACCACGAATTTAGTGGAACTCATTGATGGCCGTGGCGTTTGAAAAAAATGCTTGTACTGCTGATACGAATTACGAATCGTGTACGAATCCCACTTCCATTAAAATAACAGTAGAACCTAAAATTTAGAACCACCTTGTCGCAACTCATTGCGGAACTTTGCTCCATTATTTCGGAAAATATTGAAGTACTTCTGCCCTGTCTGAATTTGCTTAATGAGATACTTTTTATCCTGATCGTTCTCGGTTTCAAAGGCAGCATCAAATGCCTTTTCGGTATCGTCCTGTAGCCAATCTATCAATGTGCGGCCATCACGCTCAACAATATTCATATCTACACGTGCATCATACACAAAGAAAAAGCAGATGTTCAACGCATTTTCAAACACAACTTTTCTCAGTAGTGTTCCACCTCGGAATCCAGGCTCATCTTCACAATAAAAGCATTCGTAGTTCTCCTTAGTCCAATTCAATATTTCATTTAAACTATTGCCAGAGCTCCTGCGCTGCATTAAATCCTTGATGTAAGCCGCCTGATTGTTCTCTACTCCGCTACAAACTTTCTTGTTGTAATAGGAGTTAATACGGCCACAATCCGCCTTTTGAGCAGCCGTTGAAAACGACAATCCGACTACGAGTAGTAAAGCAATTAAGGCTCTTTCAATAAACATTCACTTCTGTTTCAAGTTGAACACCAAAAGTATCGTAAACCGACTTCATAATCTGTTCCGACAGGTTGAAGATTTCAACATCCGTGGTGTATCTGTATTTCGCCAGTAAATGTCTGGCAAGACTTCAGTTAACCATCCAATTCAACAAAACACACAATTGTCATTGACAATACATTCACCCCCCGAAAAATATTCCACATTACTCCTAGTAACAACAAAATCATGAAAAAATTAGGAATTGGAATTATGATGTTAATGGCTGGTGGATGTGCAATTAACAACTACAATTAATTTGTTATGAAAAACTCAATAATCTATTACTCGCTAATTCTGATTCCACTGGGAGCATTAGTTCTGCTAGCACGCACAGGTAGTTGGAATCTGGAGTTCACTATCGGCATTCTGGCCTATGGATTGCTGTATCGTCCGATAACCGATTTTTACAGACTTAAAAGCAGAAAGCCCAATTCAGAGGTCACTTTATTAAAGTTCTTCGTCATACCGCTATACTCGTTGAAATGGTTTAAAACGATTTACGCAGTCTAGTCCGTCTAGCGATATCAAGCATTTTCCAAGGTCATTAGGAGCTTAGACGGCAAATGATGTTGACAAGGAGGGCATTTTCTAATGAAAACTGCCCTCCTTGTTTCATTTCTGATTCACTTTCTCCATATAGATAAAATCTATACAGCCATATTCAATAAACATTGACTTCTCTTTCAAGTTGAACACCAAAAGTATCGTAAACCGACTTCATAATCTGTTCCGACAGGTTGAAGATTTCAACATCCGTGGTGTATCTGTATTTCGCCAGTAAATGTCTGGCAAGACTTCAGTTAACCATCCAATTCAACAAAACACACAATTGTCATTGACAATACATTCACCCCCCGAAAAATATTCCACATTACTCCTAGTAACAACAAAATCATGAAAAAATTAGGAATTGGAATTATGATGTTAATGGCCGTTGGCTGTGGGAAGGAAGAACTAATCTATCCCAGCCAAAATCTTCAAAAATCGACATCGACTGTAATTAAAACGTACTCGAATAATATGCTCGCAAACATCGACTCGATACAGCTCGTAACAAACAGAAATGCTCTGTATCTTGCCGCTACCAACTCTAGTGAGTTTACTCAATTAGGAATGAGAAAATTGGACAGCACGATAGGCATCTACTTCTATAAGAGTGGCGAATCGGCTGTTGTAGTATCGGATGACAAGGGAAATACTGTTTTTACGTACATTGTGAATACGAATACAAATAAGAAACTTGAAACCTTAGTCACCAACTACACATACACAATAGGCGCGCCACCAACTTATGTTGTCACTTCATCTTCTGGCAATCATAACTCTGCTTCACAAGACGGAACAACATGGGGAAATTGCATGGACAATGCCATTGACGAGCTTTATGACGATTGGGATGATGCTCCGGTAGAAACCTTTGCCTGTTGGATGACTGGGCCACTTTGTGCAATTGGAGGAGGACTAGCTTGTGGAATTCAAACTTGGTTCTGATATGGACAGCTTAACAAAAATAAACGGGAAACTCACACTTGGAATCTCTGCCGCCTTAGTGGTGCTTGGAGCCATGTTCAAAATTTTAGCATTAGTTCCTCTTGGAGTAACTGTGCTCCTTTCTCTTGGTACGATAGGCGTTTTAGCTTCCATTATCTTACTATTGAGGAAAGCATTTACTTAAGAAATCGGATTACTTTTAAGTGGCACGGCTAGGTTTTAATCTAGCCGTGCTATTTTTTATCAAATGCATGGCTAATCTTTTTCAAACGAAAACCCTACTAAAGCCAACCGAGAAAAGACTTCTAAAGATTTGCATGAATAATCTTAACCCGAAATTCACTTTTGAACTAACGTAACTGATTGGACTATCTATCACAAATGGTTCTTGCGTACTTGCCGCGGCCATTTCTAATGTTAATTTTGAAATTATGCTTAAAAACATCGTCCCAATTTTAATACCTCTTATCCTCTTAATAGTGATTTCCAGTATTGCTACTTACAAAGTATTATCGGGTGATTTAGGTAACGGAGAATCATGGCGTCTAGCATGTTCTCTCATTGGTTTAACACTATTATCAGGGCTATCATCTTTCTTTATTTTCAGATTACTGAAGGGTGTGTAACGAATCCGTTTAGGAAGAAGGGCGTTTTTCAATTGAAAAACGCCCTTCTCTTTTATGCTCGCAACTCCATAATCGGTCTTATCAATAGACGTTCACCTCACGTTCCAAACGCACACCAAACGCATCGTAAACCGACTTCATAATCTGTTCAGATAGATTGAAGATTTCAACACCTGTGGCATTGCCGTAATTGACCAACGTTTGTTCGCCACGGGTTAACCTGTGCGGACAACTCAACAAAATAAATGATTGTCATTTTAAAGACACTACCCCCCCTTGAAAAATTTTAACATTGCATCAACTAATAATTAAAAACAACAAAATCATGAAAAAATTAGGAATTGGAATTATGATGTTAATGGCCGTTGGCTGTGGGAAAGAGGACTTGGTTAAGGATGTAAGCCCTACTCCCTCAATGACGGTTGAGTACCTGGACATCAATGAAACTCACGTGACATTGGATTCAAAAGCCTTAACTGACACAACGATAAGGAGTTATGTCGAGGTTACGATGAAATATAATAAAGATGTAGTATCTGGTACGCTTGGAGTGTTGTCATCAAATGATTCACGTGTAGAGCGGATTGCGGTTTTAGGTATTGATAGTTTAATTTACGGCTATGTAGACGTCATAGAAATCTCACCCAAGATTTATGAAGCGACTTACTTTCATTTTAACGGCAAACCTTATATGACGGCTGTTTTGAAAAATGACACCATCACGATTACGGAAACCTACTTTGACTCCTTTTCAGGGGCAAGGCTATACGGTTGGTTCGGTCGGTTCAACCGCTGTGTTGAAAATTTCGTATACCGAGTTGCAAATGACGGAGAACTAGCGGCCATTGTGCTCATGGGAACTGCCGCTGGACCGCAATATGTTTTGGCTGGCCTTGGAATAGGCTGCGCTATTCACGCATCAACAAATTAAATTATGAGTCGTATCGTCTTTATTCTTTGTTTTACATTTCTCCTCCTCTTTATGACATCCATTTTATTTAATGTATGGCAACCAGAAGAACATTTGGGAATATACTTTTTGGGTACGCTGATTTTGATGGTGATAAATATGGGTGTCAGAAGGAAAAAACTAGGCCTAAGTTTTTTCTCTCATTACAGTCCGCTCTCTCCAAAGTATTTTGGCGAGTATAAACGTTTGTTTACAGATTGATAAAATTAGTCCGACCGGTAGGTGGTTTTTAAGAAACGTAGGACATTTTTCTTTTATTCTCGCTGTAATCAGCCGAAAAAACCTAGTCAATAAACATTCACTTCCCTTTCAAGTTGAACGCCAAAAGTATCGTAAACCGACTTCATAATCTGTTCTGATAGATTGAAGATTTCAACACCAGTTGCATTTCCGTAATTCACCAAAACCAAAGCTTGCAACGCATGACTACCTGTATTGCCTACAACCTTGCCTTTCCAGCCGCATTGTTCTATTAACCACCCTGCTGCCAACTTGGTATTTTCTCCTGCGGGATAACCTAGAATATTTGGGTATTTCGTTTTCAACTCTTCATACTTCGCAGTTGGCACAAGAGGGTTTTTAAAGAAACTGCCTGAATTACCCAGCTTCTTCGGGTCGGGTAGTTTGCTCTGACGAATATTGATAACCGCCTCGCTCACATCCTTGATTGTAGGTGACGAAATGCTCAAGCGCTCCAATTCTTGCTCAATGGCGCCATACGATGTATTAACGTTGGCTTCCTTCCCAAGTTTTAGCGTAACAGACGAAATGATGAATTGATTCTTCAGTTTGCGTTTAAAAACACTTTCGCGGTAACCAAATTCGCAATCAACAGCTGCAAATGTTTCCACATTTCCTGTTGCCATTTCAACAGCTTCCAGTGAATGAAACACATCTTTCAATTCAACCCCATACGCACCAATGTTCTGCATGGGTGCAGCTCCAACATTTCCAGGAATGAGAGAAAGGTTTTCGATGCCCGCATAACCATTCGCAATACAATGAATCACCAATTCGTGCCAAACAACGCCTGCTCCAGATTTCACGAAAAACGAATCTTCTGTCTCTTCAATTAGCTCAATCCCTAAAAGCTCGTTCTTGATAACGAGCCCACTAATGTCTTTGGTAAGCAGGAGATTACTTCCGCCCCCAAGTATAAATCGTTCTTCATTTTTCAGCGTTGCATCCGCTAGAACTTCCTGCAAAGCGAGAATTGAATCAACGCGAGCCAATAGTTTGGCTTCGGCATTTAATCCAAACGTATTGTAGGGTTTGAGGGAAACGTTCTTTTCAATCATCGTGACGAATATAGACGAAGCAGAAACGTGTTTACTGAATTGAGAAGCGAAGTATTAACACTTGTTGGTGTATTCAAGAATGGCCTCGGTTGCTCCTGTTCGGCTTTGCATGAACTCTAAAATACTCGAACGCAACTCCGTTTGACCCTCATGGATTAACTGCTCAAATCGCGATTTTAATTCTTGTTCGTTTCGAATACTGAAAGCCAAGTCTCTTTCTGCCATCTCTCCAGCATCTGGAAATCGCGAATAATCTGGCCCGAAAACAGTTGGCGTGCCGAAAGCTGTAGCTTCTAAGACATTATGCAATTCAGTTCTGAAACCACCTCCGACATACGCCACATCTGCAAAGCGATAAAGCTTGTTCAACATTCCAATAGAATCCACTAGGAGAACGTTTGAATCATTATCGTTAAATCCAGAAAACCGAACTGAATTAGGGAACAGGTTTTCCAAACGTTGAACATTCGCTTCATCAACTTCGTGCGGAGCAATAATCCATTTCGTGTTTGGAAAAGCTTTGATGCATGCTGCAAGCAACCGTTCATCTTCTGGCCACGTGCTGCCACATACAATAAGTTTTGCACTTCCTTTGAATGACTCAATTGCTAGAATCGGCTCAGCTGTTTTTGCAATTTCCATCACACGGTCGTAGCGAGTATCTCCACAAACCGTTGTGTTTTTCACATCAATTTGATGCAGTAACTTCTCTGAGTTTTCATCCACAAGAAAAATCCTGTCAAAGAGTTTGAGCACTTTTCGGCCAATACTACCATAGAACTTAAAATACTGCTGGCTTAATCGGAACTGGGCCGAAATGAGCATGAGCTTGGCGCCATGCTTTTTGGCTGCATTCAAGTGATGAAACCACAGGTCGTACTTCACAAAAATGACCTTGCTTGGCTTGATTGAAGCTATAAATCGCTTGGCGTTTAAAGGTGTGTCTAACGGCAGATAGAACACTTGGTCGGCCACTTCGTAATCCTTGCGTACCTCATATCCCGAAGGAGAAAAGAAGGTGAGCACAATTCGTAAGCTAGCATCTTGCTGCTTGAGCTGTTCCATAATGGGCCGAGCCATTTCAAACTCGCCCAAACTGGCGCAATGCACCCAAAGTGTTTCGCCAGAAAAACCAACAAGGGCATCCTCTACACTTTCGAGCAAACTTCTTCTTCCTTGCAGCCATTTCTTGGCTTTTGAATCAAAAAATGAGGCAATGAAAACTCCGAAACCGTAAAGTCGAATGCCGATATTGTAGAATACGACCATGTCAAGTCAATCCTCCACCTCGTTCCTCGTCACCCCGAATGGTCGGGGCAGGCTCTTCTTTAAAAGGAGGAATGCCGTCCTTCCCCCTTCTCAAAGGGGGTGTCACGATGGCGCAGCAAATCGGGACGGGGTATTTCATTATTTTCTTAAAATCAATACTCGTAATATTCGTTTTGATTCCGCTTGTAAAACGGCATCATCCAGCCAATTTTTATCCCGAACAGGAAATCATTGTAGGTATCGTTTATCACTCCCATTGTTGGAATATCATAACTCCTACGATTACCTGTAAAGCCTTGTGTAAACTCAAACCCACCATAAAAATTAAGCAGCCTTGTGCTGCCTTGATAGTGATACCCAATAAACTCCTGAATGAAAATACCGTTGGTTAAGCGATCATAGCCTTTGCGATAATTGCCAAGCAATTGTGGCACGTTATCTCCTTCGGCATTGTACCGAATCCAATGCTCCATAAAGCCAGCACCAAGCGTAAAAACGAAACCTGAATTAGGATTAGGTGCAACCCAAGGAAAAATCTTTCCTACGGTAAAATTGAGCGAATATCCTTGCTGCGAAACATCAACAAAGGCCTGTTCTCCGCCATTTCCGATAATCATGTTGTTGGAATTAAGCATACCTGAAAGTAAGCTGTCTTTGCCCACTACACTGTTTCCGAAAATGTAATATCCACCTAATGAAAATAACCAATTTGACCTCGTTTTGTACGCAAATGAGCCACCAATATGATTGGTAAAACCAAACCTATCAGCATAATCACCAACAGGGATTTGAGCCACATAAGATGCACGAACCAAGAAAGTTCCTACAGCTGTGTCTTTAACCATTGTGTCTGCACCTGGCCTCTTCTGAGCGATTGCACAACTGGAAGCAAGCAGGAAAATGATTACAAATAGGTGTTTCATACGCAACGGACAAAGGTAACAGCAACACAATTACCTTTCAGCAACCAATTGACGAAGGTGCTGGATGAATATTGCAATGGTTATTCGATTTCCGAATATTACGCTACAACCGACCCATTCGGCAATTCGTTTTCTGAACCCAGAAGCACCACGTCATCAGCTTCGGGAGTTGCCCCCAAAACCAGTACTTCGCTTTTGAAACCAGCCACTTTCTTAGGAGGGAAATTGAATACCGCCACAATCTGTCTTCCGATAAGTTCATGCACTTTGTACCCTTTGGTTATTTGTGCACTGCTTTGCTTTGTACCCAAATCGCCAAAATCAATCGTCAGCTTATAAGCTGGTTTTTGCGCTTCGGGAAATGACTCTGCTGATACGATAGTTCCAACCCGCAAGTCAATTTTCTGAAAGTCTTCGAAAGTGGCGTTTTCCATGAGCGCAAAGATAGGCGCGCACTATTTGTGTCCGCATGCGCTCGAAAATTGATAAAAATCAATTCGTAGAGTGTCCTAATTCCAATGCATGCATTTACTTTAGTCGCCTCTCGAGAATTAAAACCAACAATGGCCTATTTAAGTCAGACGTTAAACGAAGCTGCGCAAGGAAAAACCTTTGCTCTTAGATTAAAATATGCACTCTTTCTTTTAGCAACTTCGGTTTTGCTTTTACCAATTCCTTGGCTAGTTGTGGTTATTGCATCTACCATGCTTTGGGTAGGAGTTATTGGTTGGACATACAAAACAGCTCCTGCCCAATGGATTTCGACCAAATCGGATGCGGCTATGCTTTGGCTCGCACAAAAGATTATGAAAGACGAGCGCGATAGTCCTTACCTCTACTCATATATCGGAATAGGAATAATTGCTCCAGTGCTTTTCTTCGGCTCGTATTACATCCAAGTAACTTATTTGGGAGCTAATGAAGGTTGGGGTTGGAAGAATTGGCTCGCTGCATTGGCATATAATGTTCTGAATTACGGTCCGTACTTCGCATTTTTCTCTAAAGTTGCCACGATGATTCATAAGGAAGGCCACATGCCAAAAGGCGTATTTAAAGGCGTATTCGGAATTTTCGACAACTTTCACGGACACGTACTCTCACTACTTTACGGACACGTTCCGCAAGGTTACCCGATGGGACACATGCGTATTCATCATAAACATGATAATGCTGCGGATGATGTAACATCCACCATCTTTTACGACCGTTCGCATGCCGCCCGATTCCTTATTTATCTGTTTGAATTTGCGCTTTTCTGGACAGGGGTTTCTGTGGCTAACTATCATTACAAAAAGGGCAAAATGAAAGAATTCCGTAAGATGATTTACGGGATGGTTGCTTTCTACGGCTTCATGGCTGTGGTCATGTACATTAACTTCTGGTTTGGCTTTGCATATTTGCTAATCCCTCACATGAGCTGTATTTTCCTTCTTGCTGCCATTAATTACACTTGGCATGCTTGGACAGACCCCTCGGAACCGAAAAACATCTACAAAAACAGCATTACAATCCTTAGTGGACAATACAATGTTTATAATGAGGATTACCATGTAGAGCATCACAAACGTCCGCAAACGCACTGGAGAGAATATCCTGTCAACTACGAAAAGCACATGGATGAATACAAGTCCAATCGGGCAGTGGTATTTCGAGACACCCAAGCATTTGAGGTCTTCTTCCTAATCCTATTCAGCGATTTTGAGAAAATGGCCGATAAGTTCGTTGACCTGAATGAAGATATGAGCCGAGAAGAGATTATTGCACTATTAAAGCATCGACTGCAACCTGTGCATTGACTGGGAAGAAAAACTTTCGTTAATTAGCTGCCGCAATGAACAGAACGCATCATCACCATCATCTTACCTACTCAGAAAAATCTGGAGTAAGCTGATGCATTGATGTCTATAAAAGATAATTCAAAACCCCATCGGAACTCCGATGGGGTTTTTTTGTTGAATGAACTGACATGGAAAAATTAAGAATAGCAATACAGAAGAGTGGGAGGTTAAGCGAGAAAAGTTTAAAGCTTCTATCGGACTGCGGTATTCGCGTAAACAATGGCGGAAAATTGAAAGCCGAAGCAGCCAACTTCCCGTTGGAGGTGCTTTTTCTACGCGATGATGATATTTCGCAATACGTGGAAGAAGGCGTGGCCGATGTGGGCATGTTGGGCGAGAATACCGTTATCGAAAAAGGGAAGAACGTAGAAGTGGTTCGGCAGCTTGGTTTTGCCAAGTGCAGGCTTTCGCTAGCAGTTTCTAAAGAAGTGAATTATACGGAAACGAGTTGGTTTGAAGACAAGAAAGTGGCCACAAGTTATCCTAAAATATTGAGCAGTTATTTCGCTGAAAAAGGAGTGAATGCAACTATTGAAGTAATTAGTGGAAGCGTAGAAATTGCCCCAGGAATTGGACTGGCAGAAGGTATTTGCGATATTGTAAGTACGGGAAGTACGCTTCTGGCAAATGGACTGAAGGAAGTGGAGCAAGTACTCACGAGTCAAGCCGTACTTATCGCCAATCCAAAACTTTCTTCCAAGAAGAAGGCATTGCTGGAAAGCATCATGTTTAGAATGAATGCTGTGCAGAAAGCATCTGAGAACAAATATATTCTACTGAATGCGCCCAACAATAAACTGAAGGAGATTACAAACGTTCTGCCTGGTATGAAAAGCCCTACTATTCTACCTCTGGCAGAAGAAGGTTGGAGCAGCTTGCACAGCGTAGTGAAAGAAGACGAATTTTGGGAAGTGATTGACAAGCTCAAAGTTTTCGGTGCAGAAGGAATTCTTGTTTGCCCAATAGAAAAAATGATTCTGTGATGAAGGTATTTCACAATCCATCCCGCAGTGAGTGGGCTGTTCTTTCTCTGCGCCCAAACATTAATCTGTCTGAACTTCAGCCAAAGGTGCAAGCCGTTTTGGATGAAGTGAAAAACCGAGGCAGTAAAGCGTTGATTGAACTCACATCCGAGTTTGATAAAGTGAAATTAGAGTCGTTGGTTCTCGATGTCCCAAGTTCGGTTGAGTTAGATCTAGAATTGAAAGCGGCCATTGACCTAGCATGGAAGAATATTTACGCATTTCATTCGGCCCAGCAACAAACACCCGAAAAAGTCGAAACCACACCAGGCGTGTTCTGCTGGCGCAAAAGCGTTGCCATCGAAAAGGTGGGATTGTACATTCCGGGAGGTAGTGCACCGCTTTTCTCAACCCTATTGATGCTAGGGATCCCTGCCAAAATCGCTGACTGTAAAGAAATGGTGATTTGTACACCGCCAAATAAAACTGGAACCGTGGATGCGGCCATTCTATATGTTGCTCAGAAACTTGGAGTAAAGCAGATTTATACCCTTGGTGGTGCGCAAGCCATTGCAGCCATGACATTTGGCACGGATTCGATTCCCAAAGTGGACAAGATTTTCGGGCCAGGAAATCAGTATGTGACCATGGCCAAGCAGCTAGCACAACAGCAAGGTGTGGCTATCGATATGCCAGCAGGGCCAAGCGAAGTGTTAGTGATTGCTGATGAGAGCTGCGAACCCGATTTCGTAGCTGCCGACCTACTAAGCCAAGCAGAACATGGACCAGATAGTCAGGTTATTCTGGTAGTTATCCAAAGTGAGAAAGTCGTTACCGAAATTCTAGGAGAAGTTGATGAACAGTTGAGTCAACTTCCGCGAAAAGACATCGCAAAAATAGCGTTGGAAAATAGTTCCGTAGTCGTGGTAGATTCGCTCGAAGAAGCGATGGCTTTCTCGAATCAATACGCTCCAGAACACTTGATTCTAGCAACAAAAAACCCAGATGAATTGGCTGAAAAAGTGGTGAATGCTGGTAGCGTTTTTATAGGTAATTACAGTTGCGAAAGCGCGGGCGATTACGCCAGCGGCACCAATCACACATTACCGACAAATGGCTACGCCAGAAGCTACAGTGGCGTTTCGTTAGACAGCTTTGTAAAAAAAGTAACCTTCCAAAAACTAAGCTCAGAGGGTATTCAAAACATCGGTCCAGCCATTGAAACCATGGCCACTGCCGAGCGGTTGGATGCGCATAGAAATGCAGTTTCTGTTCGATTAAAGAAGCTGAAAAATGGTTGACATACGATTGCTCATTAGAAAGAATGTTCGGAATCTGAAGCCGTACCGCAGCGCCCGCGATGAGTTTAAAGGAACGGCTTCTGTTTGGTTAGATGCCAACGAAAACCCGAACAACAACGGGCTGAACCGTTATCCAGATCCGCTACAGAAAAAGCTGAAGCAGCGCATTTCCGAACTGAAGAACGTTCCTACCGCGAACATCTTTCTCGGTAACGGAAGCGATGAGGCTATCGACCTGCTGTTCCGAGGATTTTGTGAACCCAGAAAAGACAAGGTGCTAATCTGTTCTCCAACGTATGGCATGTATCAAGTGAGTGCCAACATCAACGATATACAAGTAGTGGATGTGCCACTTGCCACAAATTGGCAGCTAAACATGGAAGCCATTCGAAAGCATTTCGCTGACCCAGATCTGAAACTTCTTTTCATCTGTTCGCCCAACAATCCAACAGGAAACTGCATCAGTAGAAAAGACATTCTACATCTTCTTTCAGAATTCAAAGGGCTGGTGGTGGTTGATGAGGCTTACATTGATTTTTCGGATGCAGAAAGCTTGAGCTCTGAACTTACAAAGACAAATAATCTGGTTATTCTTCAGACCCTTAGCAAAGCTTGGGGATTGGCGGGCATCCGATTGGGAATTGCGTTCGCAAATGAAGAAGTGATTGAAGTGCTCAATCGCATCAAGCCGCCTTACAATGTTAATCAACTCACACAGGAAGTCGCACTAAAAGAATTGACCGATGAGGCTGCGTTTAGCAACGAAGTAGCAGCCATTCTTACCGAAAGAATCCGCTTGACAAAAGAACTCTCAGAACTGAGAAATGTATTACATATTCATCCTTCGGATGCTAATTTTCTGTTGGTGAAGTTTACCAAATCCAAGACGGTTTACGATGCTTTGACGGAAAAAGGAATCGTAGTGCGAGACCGTTCCAACGTGGCGGAAGGCTGTTTACGGATTACGGTCGGAACCGGGGAAGAGAACTCCCAGTTGATCAACGAATTGAAGAAATTACAACCATGAAAAAGCTCTTATTTATTGATAGGGACGGAACAATTATCACAGAACCCGCAGACGAGCAAATTGATAGCTTCGAGAAGTTGGAGTTCTATCCGGGAGCCATTTCCAACCTGTCTAAAATTGCCCAAGAGTTGGACTATGAATTGGTAATGGTGACCAATCAAGACGGATTAGGTACCGATTCCTTCCCCGAGGACAGTTTTTGGCCTACGCATAATCTGATAATGCAAACGTTGGAAGGAGAAGGAATTCGCTTTTCAGAAGTGCTGATTGACCGTAGTTTTCCAACTGAAGATTCGCCAACCCGAAAGCCTCGAACGGGATTGCTTACCCACTTCATCAAAGGAAATTATGATCTGAAAAAATCGTTCGTAATCGGAGATCGAAAAAGCGATATAGAGTTAGCGGAAAACCTTGGGTCAAAGGCCATTTTCATTTCAGATGCAAAAATGGATTGTGCTCTAACTACCACCAATTGGAGTGAAGTCTATTCTTTTCTGAAAGCCCAGCCGCGTATCGCTTCTGTGTCTCGAAAAACTTCAGAGACCGACATTCGAATTGAACTCAATTTAGATGGTTCTGGGAAATCGAGCATGGAAACGGGAATTGGATTCTTCGACCACATGTTGGAGCAATTGGCAAAGCATGGCAACATAGACCTTTCGGTGAAAGTTGCAGGTGATTTGCACATTGATGAGCACCACACCATTGAAGATGTAGCACTTGCTTTAGGTGAAGCATTTGACCAAGCACTTGGTTCACGAAAAGGAATTCAGCGCTACGGATTTCTACTACCAATGGATGATTGTTTAGCCCAGGTAGCCATTGATTTTGGAGGTCGCCCGTGGTGCGTTTGGAAAGCCAATTTCCAACGAGAAAAGATTGGAGAAATGCCAACAGAAATGTTCTCTCATTTCTTCAAATCGTTCTCAGATAAGGCCCGTTGTAATCTTAACATCAAGGCTGAAGGCGAGAACGAACATCACAAGATTGAAGCTATTTACAAAGCATGGGCACGTGCTATTCGTGTAGCGGTTTCACAAACCGAAGATGGGGCAATGCCATCAACAAAAGGAGTGCTATGATTGCCATTGTAAAATACAATGCAGGGAATGTTCGTTCGGTTCAAAATGCCTTACATCGTTTGGGCGTTGACGCTGTGGTTACAGATAACCCCGAGCAGCTTCGCAATGCAGAGAAGGTCATTTTTCCGGGCGTTGGAGAAGCGAGCACGGCCATGCAATACCTGAGAGAACGAGGTTTGGATGAAGTGCTCAAAAATCTGCATCAACCCTTTTTAGGAATCTGTCTTGGACTTCAGCTAATGTGCGAGCATTCGGAAGAGGGTGATACTGATTGTCTCGGTATTTTTAATGAGCGCGTAAAGCGATTTCCAACGGCAAAAGAGAAGATTCCGCACATGGGTTGGAACAATTGTTCGGAGTTGAAAAATCCACTTTTCAAAGGTATTTCAACTGCTGATGACTTCTACTTCGTGCACAGTTACTACGCAGAATTGGGTACGCAAACCACAGCACAATGCAATTACATTCTGCCTTTCTCGGCAGCCTTGGAGAAGGATAATTTCCATGCGGTTCAATTCCATCCAGAGAAATCTGCTGAGATTGGACAGCTACTCATCCAAAACTTCTTAGAGTTATGAGAATCATTCCCGCCATTGATATTATTGACGGAAAGTGTGTGCGTCTTTCGCAAGGCGACTACGCACAGAAAACCATCTACAACGAAAATCCATTGGAGGTTGCCAAGCAGTTTGAGGATGCAGGTTTGAAAAATCTACATCTAGTAGATCTGGATGGCGCGAAAGCCAAGAAAGTAATCAACTGGAAAGTGCTTGAAAGCATCACTTCACAAACTAAATTGAACGTAGATTTTGGTGGAGGTTTGCGCACAACAGAAGATGTGCGTACCGTTTTTAATTGCGGAGCGAAACAAATCACAGCTGGTAGCATTGCGGTAAACAATCGCGAAACCGTGCTGACTTGGATTGATGAGTTCGGCTCGGAGAAAATCATCCTTGGCGCTGATGCCAAGAACGGACGTATTGCAACGCACGGTTGGTTGGAGGATTCGGGTTTGGATGCCATCGAATTCATTGCCGCTTATCAGCAAGAAGGAATAGAATACGTGGTCTGTACAGACATTGCCAAAGACGGCATGTTGGAAGGGCCTTCCATTGAGCTTTACAAAGAGATTCTAAAAACGAATGCTGGGCTGAAGTTGATTGCCAGCGGAGGCGTTTCATCCATCAATGACTTAAAGGAATTGAAGAAAATCGGTTGCGAATCTGCCATTGTAGGCAAGGCGATTTATGAAGGAAGAATTGGGGTTTTAGATTTACGATTTTAGAATTCTAATCGAAAAATCATAGAAATAGAATGAGCAAACTAGAGCAGAGAATAACATCACAATTGTCAGATCACGGAATTGATTTTGACGTTCAAATTCCCGTTCCGTTGGATAACTATCCATGGAAAACACTGCGAACCAAAACGCCACCTAAATCAGATATTTATTTACCAGAATTTGAACTTTATATTGAAGTAAAAGGATTTATGACATACAGGGCAGTATCAAAACTTTCTTACCTATCCCGCAAACATTACAGATATTACATATTTCAAGGCACGGAACCACAATGGAATCCGTTTATTCATAGCTATTTACCAAAACCTGAAGTTTTTAAATCAACGAAAAAAGGTGAGATGGATGCTATAATCAATTTCCAAATTGAGGAGTTGATTAACTTGGAGAAAGCCCCGAAAACGTTTATAAACGACATTTCTACAATCTCTCTTGAGAGACTAAAAAACTATGTTACAGTCAAAATAGATGAATACAAGGAATGGAACGGAGAATGGTACTAATCGATGGCTTTTCAGATTTTTTTAACCGATTGCTAGGTTGAACTATTACACGTACAAAATCGTACTTCTAAATCTAAAATCCCTTGTTAAAAAAGAGAATCATTCCCTGCCTCGACATCAAAGACGGTCGCACTGTGAAAGGTGTCAATTTCGTGGATATTAGAGATGCGGGCGACCCTGTGGAATTGGCAAAAGTGTATGTGCAGCAAGGAGCAGATGAACTTGTTTTCCTCGACATTACCGCAACAGTTGAAGGACGGAAAACCTTTGCAGAATTGGTTGGTCATATTGCCGAAGAGATAAACATTCCATTTACTGTTGGTGGTGGCATTAGTTCTATTGCTGATGTAGAGAAATTACTTGCCGCTGGTGCAGACAAAGTGAGCATCAACTCATCTGCGGTAAAGAGACCAGCACTCATTTCGGAACTCGCACAGCAGTTCGGAAACCAATGTGTGGTAGTTGCTATTGATGCCGGGAAAGTGGACGGTAGATGGCGCGTTTTCACGCATGGCGGAAGAACGGCCACTGAGCTTGATGTATTTGAATGGGCAAAGGAAGCGGAACAGCGTGGTGCTGGCGAATTGCTCGTAACATCAATGGAAAATGATGGAACGAAAAGTGGGTTCGCCATTGAATTATTGAAGGAACTGAATACGATTACCACCATTCCGATTATTGCATCGGGCGGTGCAGGAAACGCGCAGCATTTTGCGGAAGTGTTCGGGCAAACAGGCGTAGATGCCGCGTTGGCCGCAAGCATTTTCCACTTTGGCGAAGTGCCCATTCCGCAACTCAAAAACGAATTAAGAACAAAAGGAATTTCAGTAAGATGAAGGTAGATTTTAGCAAAGGCGATGGACTGGTTCCCGCCATTATTCAGCACTACGCCACCAAATCCGTGTTGATGTTGGGCTATATGAATAAAGAAGCACTTGCCAAAACACAAGAGTTGGAAAAAGTGACTTTCTATTCGCGAAGCAAGCAAAGGCTTTGGACTAAAGGAGAAGAATCTGGCAATTTCCTTCTATTAAAATCGATAGAAGTGGATTGCGACAACGACACGCTGCTGATACTGGCAGAACCTGTTGGCCCGACCTGCCACAAAGGAACCGACACGTGTTTTGGCAATGCTGAGGCGAGCGGTTTTGTACATCAGTTGCAACGCATTATTGAAGACCGGAAAGCAAACCCTTCCCAGAAATCGTACACCACTTCTTTGTTTGAAAAAGGCATTAATAAAATTGCACAGAAAGTGGGTGAAGAAGCTGTGGAAACAGTAATTGAAGCCAAGGACGATAACGATGAGTTGTTCCTGAACGAATCTGCCGACTTGTTATTCCATTACCTCGTGCTGCTTACCGCCAAAGGAAAAACATTGGAAGATGTAGAAGCGGTATTAAAAGCGCGCAACAGCAAATAAGTAGCGTGCAATGTCATTGAGTTATATGCTTATCCGCAACTTTCCCCAATAGCCTGGTCATAAACGGAAATTTCAGATTTTAATGTAACAGATCAACATGTTTTTAGCCACAACTTGTCCCGACCAATCGGGAGAAACACAGAGAACACAGAGCTGTTCACAGAAAAAAGAAGTGCAGAAAATCCTCTGTGAAAATTTCTGTGCCTTCTCCCGAAAAGATCGGGACAAGTTGTGTTTCTGTGGCTATTTTATGTCTGTTAGGAGCAATTTATTCGATAATTGGGGAAAGTTGCGGATAAGCATTTTGAGTTAAGCTGTTTTGAGATTGCTTTCCTGAGGCTAGTGTCGTGTCAAGCATATTATGGACAGTCCAAGTCTCGTTCTTATTCGCCTGACCTTCGTTGAAAAAACAATCCCGTAGCTACGGCTTCCGATAAATCGGAACAAGTTATGTTCAATTTTTTCGCCTTGGTCAAACAAATAATAACCTCAACTTAACCGTCAAAATACACTTGACACGACACTAGTTTAGGATAGACCGCTCCTATCATTGACGTAATCAGCTTTATTACCGCTGATTTTTTAAACCGTTAAAACGGTTAATCTGTTGTGGGTGCCAATCATAGCCCACGATTTAAATCGTGGGCTATGATGTCTGAGCATATTTGAGAATGGTTTCAACCATTTTCCGCTGAAAAACAGTCTGAGCGAATCGTCATCCAACATGGCCAACCTCTTAACTTACGGACATTGAGGTAGCGTGCGCGAGGGGTTGCAGCGGCATCCTTTTTTGACCCTTAGAGAGCCTCAGGGCAGGGCAAACGAAAAAAAGATACAGCGGAAAACCCGACCCACACTTTTGGGTGTGGGACGCGCCCCTCAACTTTGCTCAGGACAAGCCCAAACAACCGAACCCTTAAATTGCGTTAAACAGTCATTAATCGCAGGTCAAAAAGTGTAATTTCGTCCGACCCACTTGAGATGGCAACAGCAGAGGAAAAAGCACATAAAAAGCAGATTTGGTCGAGCAATGTAACGGCCGTGGTGAGTATTTCGCTAGTGCTTTTTATGCTTGGATTGCTGGGTTTAACGTTACTTTATGCCAATGCACTTTCTGGATATGTGAAGGAGAATATCGGCTTCACGATTTACATGAAGGACGAGGCAAAGGAGGTTGACATTCTTCAATTTCAGAAGTTTTTGGATGCTTCGGACTTTGCACGTAGCACGAATTACATTTCGCAAGACGAGGCAGCGGAGCATTTAGAAAAGATTTTAGGTGAGGATTTTGTCGGTTTTATGGGTTACAATCCGCTGAAGCGTTCGATTGATGTGAAAATCAAATCGGAGTACGCCAATGAGGATGGAATTGTCGACATCAAATCTGAATTATTGGAAAACCCAATGATTTTTGAGATTGATTATCCAGTTGATTTAATTCGAGTAATCAACAGAAACGTTCGCAAAGCGGGAATTGTAATCCTTGTTTTCTGTGGGCTTTTGTCGCTAATTGCGATTTCCCTCATCAATAACAACATTAGGCTTTCGGTCTACTCAAAACGGTTCTTAATTAACTCCATGAAGTTGGTTGGAGCCACCCAGTCATTTATTCGAAAACCGTTTGTAATTGAAGGTGTTTTGCGAGGATTTATGGGCGCGGTTGTGGCAAATCTATTGCTTGCTGGCGTTATCTATTTGGCAAGCCAAAATATTCCTGAACTATTCGGATTAGAAGACATTGAAATTGTGTTTACGCTATTTGGTGCGGTGTTGGCCTTGGGGCTAATCATCTCATTCTTAAGCACGACATTTGCAGTTAGAAAATACCTCCGTTTAAACGCGGACGAACTATATTATTGAACATGAGCAAGCAAGAAAACAGCGAGAAGGAATTCGCATTCGGAAAGGAAAACTACATCATTACTGGTGTGGGGATGGTGGTCATTCTGATTGGATTTGTATTGATGGCAGGTGGCGCATCTGACGACCCGAACGTGTTTAGCGAAGAGGTTTTCAGCACTCGAAGAATTACTGTTGCTCCGTTGGTTGTATTGGCAGGTTTTGCCTTGGAGATTATCGGTATTATGTACCGCGCCAAGTCATAATCAATGGGTTTTTGGGAAGCCCTCATTCTAGGGATTATTGAAGGAATTACAGAATTCCTTCCCGTTTCTTCAACAGGGCACATGATTATTGCTTCGGCTCTGATGGGAATCAATGAAAATGATTTCGTGAAGGTGTTTGAGGTGAACATCCAGTTCGGAGCTATTTTATCGGTAGTCGTACTTTATTGGAAGAAATTTTTCCAATCACTTGATTTTTACTTCAAGCTATTTGTAGCATTTATACCAGCTGCGGTTATTGGTCTGTTACTCAACGATTACATAGATGCCTTACTAGAAAGCGCAACCGTTGTTGCCGTAATGCTATTGGTAGGTGGTATATTTCTTTTGTTTGTTGACAAGCTTTTTAATGATGGCGAGCCGAAGGAAATCACCTATAAAAATGGATTCATTATTGGACTTTTTCAATGCTTGGCTATGATTCCTGGAGTTTCTCGCTCTGCGGCCAGTATTGTTGGCGGTATGGCGCTGAAGTACGATAGAAAAACAGCCGCAGAATTCTCATTCTTTCTAGCTGTTCCCACCATGTTTGCCGCTGCTTCTTATAAGCTTCTCAAAGGCTACGAGCATATCACAACAGACGATATTGGGATTCTTATTTTTGGCAATGTGGTTGCATTTTTTGTAGCAATGGTAGCCATCAAATTCTTCATCACTTTCCTCACTCGTCATGGATTTAAGCTCTTTGGCTGGTATAGAATTGTTGTTGGAAGCCTGATTCTATTGATGTTGGCTTTAGGCTACGACCTTTCGATAGTATGACACAAATGCAATTTACTGGTTGTGATTTTGTAAAGGGCGAAATGCTGCTTTTTGATAAACCCTACTTTTGTTAAGAACAATTTCCTGACAAATGGGTAATGAAATCAACGTGCCAGAAGAAATTCTACTTGGTACAATATTCGAAATAAGGGGAGAAAAGGTGATGTTCGACCGTGACCTAGCAGAGCTTTACGGTGTAGAAAACAAGTATTTGAAGAGGCGACCGATTTCCAGAAGATTTTATGTTTGAATTGAATAGTGCGGAACTCAAAAAATGGAGGAGTCAATTTGTCACCTCCAATTCGGGAGACAAAATGGGTATGCGATATGCTCCTTTTGTCTTCACCGAGCAAGGTGTCGCACAATTATCAAGTGTACTGAACAGTGAACGGGCAATTACCGTAAACATTCAGATAATCAGACTCTTTACCAAAATGAGGAAAATTCTTTTGTCTCATCATGAGCTGTTAGGGCAATTGGATGAGTTAAGACAATCAATGGGAGAGTATGACGAAAAGATTGAATTGATTTTTGAGTACTTGAAACAACTTGAACAGGTCAGACTACAGGAAACCGACCTACAAGAAAGAAGGAAAATTGGTTACAAAAGAAATAACGAATAACCCAATTTGACCGATTCATTCAATTTCCTGGAAGGCGAAGTGCTGCTGTTTGACAAACCGTACGGTCCGACCTCATTTTCCATTGTCAACCGTGCACGCGGAATTATCAAGCGCAAGCTGAACATCAAAAAGATAAAGGTTGGCCATGCTGGAACGCTGGATCCTCTGGCAACTGGCCTATTGGTCATCTGCACAGGAAAGGCCACGAAGACCATTATGTCTATTCAAGATGCTGAGAAGGAATACACAGGCACAATAACAATTGGCGCAACTACTCCTTCTTACGATCTTGAAACAGAGGTGAACGAGACTTTTCCTGTCGAACATATCACGGATAATTTGATTAGAGAAACAGCAAAAACCATGGTGGGTGAACATGACCAAATGCCACCCATTTTTTCAGCAAAACAGGTGGATGGAAAACGTGCTTATGATTTAGCACGTGCCGGAAAGGATGTGAAACTGAACACAAAACGTATCACCATCAAAGAATTTGAAATCACTTCAATCAAGCGGAATACAGATTCTATTGAGGTTGATTTTCGAGTGGCTTGTTCCAAAGGAACGTATATACGGTCGTTGGCATTTGATTTCGGGAAAGTGATGAATTCTGGTGGTTACCTCTGCGCGTTAAGAAGAACGCGTATTGGGGATTTTAGCGTGGAAGATGCGATTACGGCCGATCAGTTTCAGGTGCTGTTGCACGGTGAGGAAGCGTAAAAACTTATTCTGCTGGCTTAATTCGGGTCTGCTGATTTTCTCCTATAAAAGGCCTTACATGTTGATAATCAGGCTATTATGTTGATAACTTTAGGGCTTTGCATGGGCAGATATGCAAGGGTTTGTCCGATATTGTAGCATAAACCCTTGC